>OFJB01000008.1_pt1 | contig 219579 bp, 191 predicted proteins | sample 1775081 | NCBI WGS metagenome assembly OFJB01 (sample SAMN08195771, study PRJEB24354) | sludge metagenome | isolation source: initial sludge from phenol fed wastewater aerobic bioreactor | place: India: Nagpur | collected 2016-06-05 | reverse complement strand
CCCGACCATCCACTCGGCCCTGCACATGAGCGATCGGCAGTATGGCAATGTCGTCAGTGTCTTTCTCATCGCCTACGCGGTCTCGTATTTTATTTCCGGCTGGCTGGTAGATAAGCTGGGAGCGCGTCTCGCGCTGTTTCTCTTCCTTGTTGTGTGGGCCGCGGCAGACATGCTCTCGGGACTGGCGGCATCCGTACTGATGCTCGGTGTCGCGCGCTTTTTCCTCGGGCTTGGTGAAGCAGGTGGCTACTCCACGTCGCCGAAGGTTGTCTCAGAATGGTTTCCGGCCAAGGAGCGTGGCATCGTTGTTGGTCTTTATTCCATGGGAAGCGCGATCGGCGCGACGTTGGCTCCCGTCCTGGTTTTGTGGGTAGCGAGCCGTTACAGTTGGCGTGCCGCGTTCATCTGCACAGGAGTGCTAGCGTTGACGATCGCGGTTGGATGGCTGCTTTTCTATCGTACACCCGACCAGCATCCCATGATCACGGAAAAAGAGCGCGATCATTTGAAGGATTTGGGCTCATCATCGGATGAGGAGAATACGGCCGCTTTGCGTGGAGTTGAAGTCTGGCGGATGATTGTGAGGAGTCCGGTGGTATGGACGTTATTGGCCGCGCGTATGTTGACCGATCCGGTCTGGTATTTTTTCCTCTTTTGGTTGCCGAAGTATCTGCATAGCGCGCGCGATTTTGATCAGCAGCATCTTGCGCAAACCTGGAAAATTTATCTCGCGGCGGACATTGGCTTTCTCTTCAGCGGATTTGCTTCCGCCTGGTTGATCAAGCGTCGGCTGGAGGCTCTGGCGGCACGACGGTGCGTGATGGGATTTGCGGTGATTTTCTTCCCACTCGCTCCGATAATCGCGCTGAGTAACAGCCTTTTTTGGGTCTTTGCGGTGGCGATGCTGATTGCCTTTGCGCACACGACCTGGCTGGGTAGTCTCAGTACTTATATCGTCGATCTCGTGCCGCGTCCGATTCTGGGCACGACGTTTGGATTCATCGGTGCGGGCAGTGCATTGGGTGGGCTCGCGATGAACCAGGGCGTGACATGGGCCATCAGTCATTTCTCCTATACGCCGTGCTTTTACGCGATGACGTTTCTTCATCCGCTCGCATTTGCTCTGATCTGGTTGTTAACTCGGAGATCGTGGAAAGCGGCGGCGAGTTGATTCATTCTTTATTGGAAGTAATTAGGAACGCGTAATAGTAGTCGGCCTTTTTTTGCGGGTAGAAGGATTGATCCATCGTCCCGGACGGGTAGAGGAAGATTGGTTTCGAAATCAATGACTTGGGCAGGCTTTGACAACCTGAGGGTCTCGCCTGCAAAGCTGGAGCGCTCTTCGATCATGTCGATATCGAGTGCCTTGCGTGTGGGGATGTAATGTAGCAAGGTCAGCAGCAAATCTGGCCCGCTTCGGCGTGGGATGGTGAGCATTGTGGTAGGCAAGCCCGAGCCAAAGTGGGGAGCGCCGATCAAGCGTTGCATGGCGGCGCGCCAGCCATCGCGTACGGCGATGTTTCCCGATTGCCTGTATTCGCGAAAGATGGGGTCGGCGAAATAACAGAAATTGGCTCCTCCGAGTACTGCCGCGTACTTGTCGGAGTTCGCTTGCGGCGGCGTTTGAAAATGCGAGGAGAAGGTCAGATCGGTTCGGCGGAAATAGGGCAGGACACGTTCCACCCAAACCTCCACATCGCTTCCTGCTTCGACATTGTGTCCAGAGGCATACACGACACGGTCGCTGAGGGCAAGATCTGGAGAGAAGGACTCGCAAGCGCGCCAGTATGTGGGATAAAGCGTTACCGGTCCGACACACTTAAGTTTGATGTCAGCAAGTTCACAGGTTCCTTCACGGGTGAATGCGCTGACCGAGGAGAAAATGATTTTGCCGCCCCGCGCCAGATAGAGATCCAGGCTTCGTTTTAACGCCGGCGTCACGCTCACGGAATCGGGCAGGATCAATAATCGATAATCATCAAGTGGGCTGGCATCGTCGAGCACGGCGGCGTCGTAGTGCGATTCCTCGCACATTTGCACCACTCCTTCGAGCGATTTGTCGCATGCGGCGGACTCTCCATCCGCTGCATTGGGGGTCAGAATTCCAATGTCGAAGATCGCCTTCGATCCGAGATAAAAGGACTCGGCGGCCTCGCATTGTTTATAGACGGAACCAATCAACCGATAGGCTCCGGCATCGAGTCGGCCGCGCGGCGGGAGTTGATCGCCGACGGAATTGGCTCCGCCCATAGCCTGTGTGCGGAAGCACTCGAATTCGAGGGCCGCCTGTGGCTTCAATCCGCCGAAGTCACCCCACATTTTCTGGAAGCGACCGGTCATCCCGAGCCACGGCTTACCCCAGTTGCCGAGCGAGCGGGCGAGGCGTGGGAAGTGTTGATAGCCCCAGAATCCGGAAGGCAGGGACTCCAGCTCCCAGTGTGTTTGCAGCGAATGCCGCGTCCGCACGCCTGTCGTGGCATCGATGTAGATCGGATTAGTGGAATTATAGAAAACCGTGATCGCGGAATTACGATCATGGATCAATTTTGTGAAGCGCCGGGCAAATGCCGTCTGGGCAAGGCACTCGAAACGGGCTTGGGTGGCGGAATCGTGTGCCATAAGTCCGTGTTGCTCGCGAAAGCGTAGGCTCGACTCGCTCCAGCATGACTGGGGATCGAAGAGGAGGATGTCGAAGAATAATCCATCCGCAGGGTAGTTCGAGAGGATCTCCAGCACGTGCGCTTCGATGTAATCCTGATAATCCGGATGCAGGAAGTTGTTGTAGTGCCAGCCGCCGGGATGTGGAGGTAGGGAGGGATCGGCATTGCCGCAACGGGCAAAGGTACCATCGGCGCGCATTTGTCGCCACTCGGGATGTTTGGCTGCAACATCTTCTTCCCACCCGACGGTGGTGTAGATCGGTGCCCGAATGCCGCGACGGTGCAACGCTTCGATCATCTCGCCGAGGAGATCCCGCCCCTTGAGCGCCGGGTGCTGCACTCCCGTTTTTGTTGGGTAGTAGCATTGGCCGTGGTGGCACTTGGCGAAAATGGTGACGCTGTTGACATGGGCTGATTCCATTGTCTTGGCGAAGTCTTCGGCGTCGAATTCCATGCTGACATCCGGAATGAAGGGGGATGTGTGAAAGTCCAGATGAATCTGGCGTTGGTGTGTGTAGAGGGGATGAGAATTCATAAAATGTGCTCTGAAATAAGGCCCGGTCCCCGTGGTTTCCTAGAAACGGCAAAGCAGAGTGCGGGATTTTTCCACCGCACTCTGCAGCCTGGACGAATGCTTCGTTTAAAGTTACGCCAAAGCGAGGGATCCATTCCGTCTCTTTTCCCGGCATAGAACAATGGCACCTACGAGGGAGAGAATCAGCAAGGCGACCGTGCTGGGCTCGGGGACAACGGTGACGGTAATATTGTCAAAGGTGATATCTCCGTTTGATCCGCTGGAGAACAGCCCGATGGAATCAAAGGTGGAGATGATGCTCGATGTGGTACGGGTTACTGTGTTGCCGTTGGCGATCAGGGTGATATCCATTTCGGTGGCGGAGACATATTGCAACGTCAGACTGACGGCATAAGTTGTACCCGTCGAGGTGGCTGCGCTACCCGACAACGAACCGAGGGTGGAGTAACTCGTGCCGCCAAAGAGCGAGTTCGTCAAAACGGGGGAGACGCCGTCTCGTTGGGAGATGGCAATGCCGCTCGGATCCAGCGCCGACTGGAGCGAATAGAACCCCGCATAGCCGGTGTAGTGCGTAAAGGCGCTATTGGTCAGAGTTGTTGTATCACCCGTCAAGTAGTTGCTGCCCGGGGTCACTCCATTTGAATTAAACAATCCGAAGCGCAGCCCCTGTCGTGCCGACGCGGCTCCCGGGGTAATCGTGTCGGTAACGGAGAAGGTGAGGGTGATTGAAGAGCCAATGGTCAGCGTAGTGGGCGTGAAGTAACTTACCGTGATGAAGGCATTGCCGGCAGTTGATGGGCTGATGGTGTATCCCGTGGTGGCGCTGACCGTTCCCGTGGCAGAGCCCAACTGATACCATGTGGCGGAATTGGGCAGATTTTGCGTCGACCGTTCACCGTCCGCAAAAGAATCGCTCACGACGGTCGTGGCAGCGAACCCCGGTTGAAGGACGAGACCCATCCCGAGCGTCAGACAGGCAATGAGACCCTTCAGAAAAGAAGGGTGCCGATTCGATATGACTTTTGAAGCATTCATGTATTGGCCTTTCGATGCGATTAGAATTATTGCAGTTATACTTGACTTTCTATCAATAAAAGACAATACTTTTATTATAAATCAATTTTTAATCTAAACTTTACTCATAACATGCTTATAAAAAGCAAGATAAACAAAAAATAAAAATTAACGAAAGTATTTTCCAAATATGTCAAATTTAGATCAATCAAATCAAATAATTTCGTTAGATCGCATTTCGGACATATGCGGCGTTTCGATCGGTACGGTTTCCAAGGCTCTTAGTGGCAAGCCTGGTGTGCGTAGTACCACGCGCCAACGTATCCTCAGTGTCGCCGAGCGGTACCGCTACCGCCCGAATCGCCTTGTTCACGCCATTCAGAAGGGCCGGAGCATGACGGTCGGTCTTACTTGCCGGAACTTTGGTGATGAGTTCGGTGGTCGTATCATGAGCGGCATGCTCGATGTGCTTTTCCATGCGAAATACGATCCCATCGTCATTAGTTGGGAGTTGAGCGTGAATGAGGGGGTGCGTGCGTTGCGCTCGCTGACGGAGCGGCGTGTGGACGGCATTCTCATGTTCCCGCCGGCAGAGTTGCCGACCGATCCGTACCTCGAAGAGTTGCGTATTTTCAATGGGCCGATCGTTGTTGTTGATCAGATGTGGCCCGGTTGCCGTTACGATTTCTATGGCAGTCAGGATGTGGAAGGGGCTGACGCCGTCACGGAGCATCTGATTAAGCTGGGGCACCGCAAAATCGCGCACCTTCAGCTCTCGAATGTGAGCACGGGACAGAGCCGTCTGGAAGGATTTCAGCGAGCCATGATCCGGCACGGTATTGCCATTCATGCAAAGTGGCTGCCTGGAGTTGAACACTACGGTAGCGACGAGCCCTATAAAATTGCTCGCGAATTGCTTTCTTCCTCGGAGCGACCTACGGCGATTGTGGCGTTCAATGATCCGGTTGCCATGCAGGTTCTCGCGGCCGCGCATGACTTGGGGTTGCGCGTGCCAGAGGATCTCTCGGTCACTGGTTTTGGTGATCTGGATGCGACGCGGCATTTGCGTCCCATGCTCACTACCGTGGCGCAAAATCCTATAGCCATCGGACGCAAGGCGGCCGAGCGCTTGCTGCAACGAATTGATGCGAACTCAGCGTCTCCCGGAATGGCTGCCCATGAGCCGCTGCAGGAACTTCTGCCGGTGGATGTGGTGGTGCGTCAATCAACCGGCCCTGTCAGCCGATAATGTAACCAATATATGGAGTGCTTATGGAATCTTCCCTCATAGTCTCCTCATTTCTGTGTCGCCGTACTCGCGCGGCCACGTTGATTGAAATCCTCGTAGTGGTGGCGATTATCGCCGGACTCGTCGGACTGCTTATTCCCGGGCTGGCCCGGGTGCGTGATACCATGGCGACGACGCGATGCACCTCCAATCTTCGTCAAATTTACATGTCCAGTTCTGCCTGGTCGGCGGAAAACGACGGTTGGGTCCCGCAGGCGTTGTGGTATCAGACCAATAATACCAAGCTCAATCTGCGCAATTTCGGGTTGACCGATCAGATTCTGACGTGTCGGGAGGCGCGGACCACGAACAGTTACGGTATCAATATCCGGCTTGTCACGGGAGGTTCGTCGATGTGGGGCCCCAGTGATGTGTTCTACTACAACCACGGTCGTTACAAGATCGGGGCCTTGTCGGCTGCTACCACTCTTTTCTTTACGGAGACAATCTATGGTTCCGGCAAGGGAGGGTATTACCTGGCTCATCCGAGCTATATGAATTATCCCCATCAGACCAATGCCAATGTTCTCTATATAGACGGCCATGTAGAAAAACAGTCTTCCTCTGCACTCACCAATATCACCACCTTTACCCGGGGAATTCCCGATCAGGAAACCAGCTTATGAAAAAAATCCTCCTTCTCCTTTCTCTCCTTTCACTCATCGTTCACACTCAAGGTCAGGAACTATTGGCCAAATACGATTTTGAATCTGACGCCAAGTGGTTGCCCAAATGGGGCGCAGGACTTGGCTCCAAGTATGCGCCAGCCACGGGGTGGAAAAAACCGTTTGTGGTCACGCTTGAAAAGGGGGATTCCCATTCCGGTGATGCCTGTCTCAAGATGGAGATTCTCGAATCAGTGCCGGGCGAGAAGATTCTCCATACCGATGTTTTTGCAATCCCTGCTCCCGATGAGGGCAAGAAGGTACGTGTTACCGTCTGCTTCTATGTCCGCACCCAGGGTCTTGCGGAGAAAAGCCTCCACCTGCGCGGCTTAGAGAAGGATGAATCCAATAAGACGTTGAAAATGGTCGGCGATTCCAAGTCGCTGGTCGCCATCCCGCTCAATGCAGAGTGGACCGAGGTGCGCTGGACGGGGGCACTGAATCCGAGGACGCGCGGTTTGATGATCATGCTGGCGGTTACCTCGACAGACGCACCTGCTGCCTTCTGGCTGGATGACCTGTCGGTTGAAATAGCGCCGGAGTCGGCTCCGGCCGCCGCTACAACGCCTGCGCCCACGCCGGCGCAGTGAGAATCCGGTTCAATTCTGATTTGATTTTTTCACAATGAAAGCACCTGATTTGATTTGTTGGGGCGTCCTGGGAATTTTCGGCAGTGTGAGTGGATATAGTCAGACTGTTTCGGCACCAGCTGCGTCTCCCGCTCCTGCGGCAGTAACGACCTCCACATTAAGCTCTGGCGTAAAAGGCAATATCTTTACTGCAAATGAAGGAACTCTTGCCCTGCGGCTTGCCAATCCCGAGACTGTCACCGGAGGAAAAGTCATCTTGCGTGACGAGAACGGCAAGGCCACCACGCTACCTCTTGCCGCTGGAGTGGGGGATCTCACGATTCCACTCGTGGGCAAGGGATACTATGCAATTGAAGCGGAAATCTGGCGCGAATCCGCTAAGGAAAAATTCACCACGACAGCCGCCGTTGTAGGACCATTGCTTGACGATGCAGTGCGCATGAAATCACCTCTTGGCTTATGGACCGTGCAAGGCGATCCAGATCTCGTGGTGGCGGCAGGGGCGCGTTGGAATCGCGACATGACTTCGATGAAAGACAGTCCGCAGGAATACCTGACACGGTCCATCTCCGGCCCCGTTAAGCCACAGCCCCCGCAAGCTCGCTTCACCAACGTAGGGGTCATTTCGTTTGGTCTGCCGTTATGGATTTATGATCTTCCTGCTGATTATCAGAAAAAGGGATTTGCCAATCCGTTTCAGAAGCCGCGCGATTGGGAACAGCTTCGACAACTAGTCAAAGCCTACGTCGTCGAACATCCGAAGCGGGCGGAATTCCCCAGCTATTTTGAACTTTATAACGAACCGGAATGGGCTTGGAAGGGTGTCAAGGAGGATCTCGTCAAATTCCAGCAAGTTGTCGCTGACGCTATCAAGGAAGTGCGTCCAGACGTGCAGGTTCTCGGTCCCGGCTTCTCCACCATTCGCATCAAAGACCCGGCGCGTCTTGATCTGGAAACGGTTCACCGATTAGGACTCCTTGAACATCTCGATGGACTGGTGCTGCATGCCTACGTGGATGGCAGTGAGCCGGAAGGAGAGTTCATCCGCCGTGTCATGGAATTGCAGGAATGGCTGGTTAAAGTAGGCAAGCCAAGCTTTCCGATCCATCTCACCGAGTTCGGCTGGTGTACGTTGCCCGGCACATGGCAAAAGCCGGTAAGCGAACTGACGCAAGCTCAGTATGCCGTTCGCTCGCTGACCCTGCTTGCGGCGCTGGGTATAAAAAATTCCACCTACTTCTGTCTCGCATTCAAGTCTGGTCCCAATGCCGGAGAGCGTTCCTTCTCGATTGTTCACGAGAATTCCACGCCCAAACCGGCGTATGCCTCGTACTCAAACCTCGCGCGTTGGCTGGCTGGAACAGAGCCGAAAGGACGCTGGTACACACTCAGCCCCACCACGAATCTCGTCTTGTTCAAGAAAGACGGTGGCTATATCGCGATCATCTGGGATGTGCAGCACGATCAGTCACTAGCCCTGCCATTTGCCGTCACGCGAATGGAAGATATGATGGGCCGTGCCTTGCCAAGGAATCCAAAGTTGGCCATTAACGCCAGCCCCACGTTCCTCGCGCTCAGCGGTGATGTTCCATATGATCCGACCATGCTTCCAGAAATTCGTGTCATGCGTGGCACCTCGCATACCTTGCCTCTCGATCCCAAACTTTCGTGGATTTCCAGCGGCGCACTTCAGGTGGCGGACGGAAAAATCGAAACCAAACCCGAGACCCCCAACGGCAAGTACGTTCTTCTTGCCAAGGCGGAGGCCGGGTGGAACGCGCAGCCAGTGGAAGTGGTGCCACCGCTGGAAGTGGGTACCCTCGCATTGCAGTGGCCGCTCGGTGGAGACCCATCACTTTCCATTCCCGCCAAATCGTGGGCCCCACAACCTCTGTCGGCTCGAGTAACGGCGAAACTGGAAAAATCCTCGGATTTTTTCCTGCCGGATACGCGTATTGAACCCAACCAGAAGGCCACCATGCAGGTGCCGCTCAAGGGGCTTGTGGAAGGTCGGCGCTACCAGGGAAAACTCCTCGTGGAGAGCCGGGACGGACAACATCGTGATCGAGTAACGCTGCCGCTGGATTTCACTCTCCTCTCGTCGCGACTGCTGCCCGACAGCCAGAAGCCAAACTGGAACCAAATTCCTCCGGTCGACTTCACGGCGTGGAGTCCATTTGGTCCCGCGACCGACCCGGCGCATTCCTCCGCCACGTTCCAATCGGCCTACAATCGTCAGGGACTGCATCTCCGCATACAGGTCCGCGAAGACAATCATATACAGGATAAGAGTCCCGAAGCGCTTTTCTCGCAGGATTCCATCCAACTTGGCTTCGATCCCGATGTGGAAAAGACATGGGAAGCCAATGACCTTTTCGGCCTCAAGGGACATCGCATCTTTGAATACGGCGTAGCTTGGAACGGCAAGGAGACGATGAATTGGCGTTGGATCTCCTATTTGCCGGAACTGCCGGTAGGCTGTAGCGAGCCGCGCATCGTTACCAACGTGTCGCGCACTGGAAACATCACCGACTACCAGATCTTCTTCCCCTGGGAAGTATTCGGCTTGAAAGAAATGCCCAAGCAAGGCTCCGCCTTCGGTCTTTCCATTGCCGTGACAGATGTCGATCCGTCTGTACCGCACGTCCGCAAAGGAATGAGGCTCTTCGATGGTATTGTCGACGATAAAAATCCGGAACGATTTGGTCGCCTCTGGCTACGTTAGGAAGAAATGCTCGCCTTCCTATTTTCGAAAAGAAGCGGACGAGGTAGGATTCGCTCGACCTCAATGCCTTGAGAGCGGACGAATTATATTCCTAAGGTGCTCGCCATCAAGCAGAACTTGCCAGAATCTGCGAGAACCAAGAACTACTCGATTAGTCGCATTTTTGGTAACAGTTGGTCGCAAATTTGGTCGCAGACAAGAATCCCGTAAGAGATTCAAAATTTCACTGAAACGAAGATTCAAGAATACGATTCTTTCGTGATCTTGGATATCTACAATTATTCCTCTTTGGCTATGTACTGTGGAGGCATGCCGAGCTGCGCATAAGTAAGCGGAGGTGTGTTTTTATCCCCTGAATGTATTTTTTCGAAGCAAAGAACGGCGCGCAACTCCTCTTCGCTCAAGTTGTTTTTTTGCAAAGAATTAACCTGATCTCGAAGTGTTCGAGGTTCGATCAACCTATTATAATCTCTGTCGAAATAATACTCCACGCCACCCTGACTATTCTTATGAGAAGCTGTCATCGCTATAAGGAAAAGGAGAAGTCCCGTTCTCTTTTTAACTTCAAGATCGACAAATTCCTTAGCCTCTTTTTCATTGCCCCACTCGAGCCAAGAAAGTAGGGCCGCCCTTAATGATGGATGATTAATTAGTGATCCGTCTTGAGCCATAAATTGAATTTTTTTTACGATTGCTTGTCTAATTGTTGCTAATCGATTATGCGCAAAGAGTGGCCCATATACTCGCTCTAACCATATAATATCTCTTGAGAGCGTAAGCGAAGCGCGTAATCCCTCGGATTGAGACGCGGAAATTTCAAAGGTGTCGACCCGAGAATTCATGCCCGTTATCTTGCAAAGCACCGCGTGAATAGCTCCAATCAGCACCAAATATATTTCAGGGGGAGAATGGAGTCCGCTTATAGGGTCAAGAACTTCTCCTAGATTTAGGAGAGCTCTAGTGAACATCTCTATGTTTGAAGATGGAATGCTCTTCGCATTTCCTCGTATTAAGTAAATCGCATTTTCCAACTTATTGTCGCAGCTATACTTTGTTAGCTGTTCAACTATTTCATTGTAAGATGAGAGTTGTAGAAAATACTGAATCTCGGAATCCGATATTTCATCTGGCTCTAAACCGCAATGGAAATATCTAGAAAAATGTATCTGAGAGCACACTTTCTTTTCTCTGATCCATTGCGGATTGTACAAATCATCGTTATTGTAACCAAAAAGGGATCTTAATAGAATATTTAAATAATTTCGTCTATCATGATTATGCTTTTTTTCTATTTTCAATAAATCATCTATAAATGCTGTAGCATCTTCCCGTAGCCTAGCGTTTATTCGAGAGCATGATCGCGGAATTCTGGAATACGCATCTGGCTCAAACATTTTAATCGACTCTAAAATAATGACATCGACTGGATTTGCCTCAAATGATTCCCCCTTGTGAATCGAAAGTTGGTAGTATACAACCTCTAGAAATCGAAATAATTTTCGAGGTGTAGTGAGATAGTTACTGATAACCTCATCATGCACCGAACTAAGTCTAGCCATATGGACCAGTTCGGAACAATTAAATATCTGGAAGTAGTCTTTGAGTTCTGCGAAAAAGATTCGATCTAAGTGATTTTTGCGAGCTGGAGGTAGGGTGAAGCCAAACTGAACTATTTTCTCAAGGTAGTCTTTACCGTGATCGCTAGAGACTTTATTAAGGGCAAGTTCGACTATTTCCCTATCAAAGAGAAGGAGGTAGTTGAGCTTTGGAAAATCGGCGTTGGCTTTTATTAGCTGAAAGAGCGTGCAGATCTCGTCCGTTGTGAGACGATCAATATCGTCAATAATGACTAGTAAAGGCGACTCCAAACTTTCGAAGGCTTGCTTTAGCGTTGCTTTTTGTTTGGCTATCGTGGGTTCTTCCAGAATGTTCGCCCCAAAGCCCTCTGCGATTGTTTTTACCGCTTCTACAGCCCCTCCTGCCGGAGTTGCTTTCAATATGCGTTCGGCAATTCTTCCTGCTTTCAAGCAAGATAGATAGCCATCCCAGTTAGCAATATATGCCCTTGCGTTCTCTGAGTTGGATAGGCCTTCCCGGACCGTTTTGAAAAATTCGATGGTAATTTCGTCAGAATTACCGGATTGCCAGGGATTAAACTCGACGTAGTTGACTTCAGATTGCTTTTGCTTGAGCTTTTCCAGTACAAGCGGCTTAAGAGAGGATTTCCCACTCCCCCAAGGGCCGTAGATGGCAAATACTTGGCTTTCTGTTGTTCGCGCCGCATTGATGCCGCGGGCGACCATTTCTGCAAAAGAGCCACGCCCCAACTTATCTTCTGCCGAGCTCTCTATCGGAGTATGCTTGTTCCCCATTAGGGAAGACTATCGAATTACGCGTAGGCTTGGCAACTATTCGGTAATTGCCGCATGGTTCCAGTAGTTGTATTTTTTTGCCGATTCTTCTTTTGCCAATGGTAGCTAATGTGATTAGTGACTTTTACAAGCCATTGACGATCTTGAATTAGTTCGAGAACTTCCGAAGCGGAGAAGAATTTGACCGCATTAGGCGCTGGATTGCCTAGGGGTTTAAGAAGACGGGCGGCGACGAGAATGGGGATGTCATGCGGCTGGCAGTTGAGAACCCATGCCGTTTGTTCGGCATTGAGACGTGCAGGTAATTGTCCCAGCAGGGAAAGGAACCTGTGTTGATCGTCTTTCATGGAAATTTTCCGGCTTACGGCTGGGATTCAGGCGGGACAGTTATTAGCAGTATAAACAAGGTTAAGAGGCGGGGGCCGCGCTGCGCGCGGCGTTCCCGCCTCATCTTCCTTGGGTTAGGCTGGCATCAACTGGGCCTCCTTGATGACCATGCGCTTGTCCCGTTCTTCCCAGCGAGTCACCTTGAGAGTGATTTGCTTGAATTGAGGGTACTTGGGGAAGTCGACGACTTTATCGCCCTCCAGTTTGACTTCTCTCAGCTCGGGGTACTGTTCGAGTATGGCAAGCCCCGGTTGCAGTGCCAGCTCATGCCGGATACAGACTACCTTGCCCGTGCCGTCTTTTCGATTGAATGCCTTGGCTTCGCTCGACATGACGACACCACGAACGAATAGTCCGCTTATTGCTTCTTTTCCAACAACTCCATTTGGATTTGACTCCATATGATGATTCCTTCCTCTGGTTTGATTGTAATTTCGCCTCTGCCTTTGTAGCGACCATCCAGCGCGGCGATTAAGACCAGATGATCGAAAATGTCTCGGAACGGGACGCGGAAATGAATGATCTGGGCTTTCCCTTTGTGGCGTATCACTCCCATCTGTTTCCAACGTTCCAAGCGTTCGGCGATGGTGTAGGAAGCGCGATGTTGGGCAGGACTCAGCGTTTCTTTTTTCTCCTGCTTGGGAAGTGGGGTTAAAAATCCCTTGGACGATTGGAAGACTCGCAATCTACTTTTCTTCTTCACCCATTCGGGCAAGTCATCGGCCTTGGTGATGTATTTGAGGAGATAACGAAAATCGTCGTTGTTGATGCGTTGGACTTTCACCCAACCCAAATCCCACATTGCGGCCAGCAATTCCTTGGGCAAGAAACGGCGGGTCAAAAAGATGGCGTGATAATGCACCCAGCCGCTGTCGTGAAATTCGACCTTGATGCAGTAAGGGGCATTGATCAGGTATTTTTTACCTTCATAGGAAATGCCTTTTCGGAGTCTATAGAACATTTTCCGTAGTAGATTCCGGCTATGATTGAAGGCCGTTTCCTCATTGGAGAAATAGAGCGGTGCTAGAGTGAACGTAAGAAACAGGCAGTTGCTGACATTCGGCAGACGGTGTTCAATCCGACGGAGGACCTTGAAAATCCCCACTGGATGAAACCACGAGGCAGGTACATATTCCTTAATGGTGCGTTCGTTCTGGGGATCAGCCCCCGCATCCGTCGCGCCAGTGCTTTGCCCTGTCACTCCGGAATGCGAGCCCCCCAAAGGCACCTCCCCGGAAATTTGCGCCTGAGAGGAAGTGGGGCGCAAATTTTTATGCCCCGCCACGTTGACCTCTCTTTCTATAGAGACAGATTCTGGGACGCTTCGACGGTTTTATTTCGATGAAATAGCCGCTGTCTAATTGGCTCAGATAAAGCGAATGCCCCGATCTGATACAGGTTTTTTCGGCAATCTCAAAAAAATCCCGTTCCTCGATATACCCACGAAGATAATGATAGAGCAGAAAGCAAAACTCTATCTCTAGATGGGTAACAAACTTCTGATTATTGGCGCTCATTGCAAGCGCACACTACCAATGCTTGCTCCTCTCCACAGGAGATTGGGACAAGGGACGGAGACGCTCGTCCTAAACTATTGACTATTGCTAGATATTTGAGCGAGGGCCGGGAGAGCGTTTAGTCACTAAACCGAGTCGTTCGCGACGCTTCTTGATGGCTTCTGGAGTCATTTTCTTCCCAGTAGCTTGAAATATCATTTCGGAAAGCTCCTCGGCAGTGAGAAGATTGTAACCGCGATTTAGCCAATTTAACACGATCTCATGATCGACAGGATCGAGTTCTTTTCTGGGCTTTTCAAAGACACGGGCAAATTCCTTGATCCACTCAGTCGCAATAGGGTTGGTGCGTTGCCATGCTTTAACTTCTTCGGATTTCCAGTAACGAGCCATCTCTGCGTAATAGGCTGATACTGCTTCGAATTCACAATTCTTCTGAAAGTGGGGATCATTCGTGGCGTCAGCCTCCTGAATGAAAGCAACGGTTTTGGGCTGCATTCCCGCTAAAACTTTTAATCGCGCTTGGTAAAGATCGTATTTCTCACCGGAATAAGGAGGAGGGCATTCTTCCGGAAACCTGTCGGCTATATAATTTTTATCGTCTTCAGGCACGTCGAAACATTTGGATAATGCTTCGAGTTCTTCTTTGCTCATCTTGAGGAAGCGAATATGTCTTTTGAATTCTGCGTATGCTTCTTCTTCCGTGCAGTCGGCCATACGGATCATGTTGATGCATTGTTCCGAGCCGTCCTCGAAGCGATTCCATTGTAAAACAATCCAGACATCGCTTCCTACTAGCCGCCTAAGCAAGGATGGCTTCGTACCCTCCCAGAGCACAGGAGTACTGTCTTTCGCATCCACCTTGCAGAAACCAACAAACTCCCGCTTCCACTCAATAGGCTTTAAGGCAATACGGTCATGATATTCCACCAGTTTAACACCGGAGTATGGCGGAATGATCATGAAGTATTTATGCCAAGGATTTTTTGCGAGTACAGTCCTGTGTCATTGTCTCCGGAATGGAGCTTACCTTTATTTCTCCTGAGAACTGCACCACGTTTTTCAACTTTTGCGCTTCGTAGAATTCCAAGGGCAGTACCGCGACTTGAGCCCCGCCAGCGTAGGCGGCGTGTATTGCTCGGGACTGATGCCCAAGGTGATTCATGGCTTCACGTTCCGGCATCCCGGCAGCACGCGCTCGCTGTGCCCACGCATAGCGATAGGAGTGGAGGCTTTTCCCTTTGATCTCGCAAGCGAGACAGGCTTTGCGAAAGTAGCCAGAGCGATTCTTGGATGGCTGTAGCCGGATGGTAGGGAACAGGTAGCCTTGCTGGGGAAGTTGATCCAGTAGGGTTTTAATGCGCGGCCCAATCCGTAGCAGACTGTCCCCGCCATCTTTGCCAGCAAGTTTTCGCCGAAAAAATCGAATGGTTTGATGTTCCAGATCAATTTCATTCCAACTCAAATGGGCGATGTCAGATTGCGATCCTCCAGTTTCCCAGAGCATTTCAAAGTAAAGCTTTCGCTCGGGATTCTGTTCGCGGTCGATGATGCGCTCATGTTCGTCTTGAGTAATCGCTACCATTTTCTTTTTGCGAACTTCCGGCCATGCCGCATCTGCCATAATGGGTGCCAAGAGCCAGCCGAGATGCAGTGCGTAATTGTGAAGGCGTCGCAAGTAGTGGTGTGCGGAATTTCCGGCCTGTTTGTGTTCGAGTACCGACAGTAAGTGAATCGCTTCGGTATCCATCAGCGGTAAGGTACGAAAGGCCGCAAATGGACGACTGCGAAAAGCTCGGTTTTTGCGATCACGGGTCGATTCCACACCCGAGCGGATATAGTGCTCCATGACATCCGCCCACGTTCGGGTGAGCAATTCGGGAGAAGTCGCGGAGAGATAGGCGCGCGCCATTGAGCGGTTTAACTGAGGCTGAGCGACCGATTGATTGCGGGCTGCGAGTAATTGCTTGGCGGTTATCCTGTCAGCTGTTTCGAGGCTTTCAGAACGGCCTGTGACTTTATCGCGGATATAGTAGTTTCCTCCGTCGCGGCGAAACATCCGGTATCTTTCTTGCATGGTCGAATCTCCTATGCTCATGAGCATGGAGGATCACGACGGCGACGGTTAGCGAGTAGTCGGAGAGTTACGGCGCGTAAAGCCGAATTCTGCCAGAGTCGCTAAAGTGGTCGCAAATTTGGTCGCATTGCGACCATTTTTCATACTACCGGAGTTCGCATTCCGTTGCCACGCAGCAACTTGAAAGAAAGCGGACGAGGTAGGATTCGAACCCACGTTACCCGTGAGGGTAAAGCTGATTTCAAGTCAGCCGCATTCAACCACTCTGCCACTCGTCCTGAGCTGATCGTTAACGATGGGTGAGTTTGGGGAAATTCAGGAGCCAGATCGATTTTCAATGCGGACCAAAATCGACATACTCAACTATCGTCACTTCACTGGGATGATAGTACTCGGGGACTTTCGTTGGCGGCAAGGAAATTTGGCGACGCCTCAAAAGACAAATGGCTGATGAAAATGGATTTGGAGGTTGAGTGACTCAGCGCCTAGCGTCGCACACAAATACCGCGCTCTGAAAGGTAGTCCTTTACCTGGCTGATGGTGAAGGTCCCAAAGTGGAAGACGCTGGCGGCCAGTACGGCATCGGCGTGGCCGATTTCCACGGCTTCGGCAAAGTGTTCCAGTTTACCGGCTCCGCCGCTGGCAACGAGTGGGACGGAGACGAGTTCGCTGATGGCGCGGTTGATATCATTATCGTATCCACCCTTCATACCGTCTGAGTCGATGCTATTTAGCACGATTTCCCCGGCACCGAGTTCCACTGCTTTTTGGGCCCAATCGCGTGCTTCCCAGTCAGTGGCTTTGCGACCGCCGTGAGTGAAAACAGTCCAGTGATTGGGGGCAGTGCGTTTGGCATCGATGGAAACGACTATGCACTGGCTTCCGAACGCTTCGGCTCCGGCCCGGATGAGATCGGGTGTCGCCAGGGCGGAGGAGTTCAGGCTGACTTTGTCGGCTCCGGCGCGTAACATGGTGCGGATATCATCGACTGTCCGCAGTCCGCCCCCGACGGTTAATGGCATGAAGCATTGGTCTGCGGCGCGTTCGATGACGTCTACCATCGATTTACGGCCTTCGGCGCTGGCCGTGATGTCAAAGAAAACCATTTCGTCTGCGCCTTGCTCGTTGTAGCGCAGGGCGAGTTCGACAGGGTCTCCAACGTTGCGCAAGCCGGAAGCTTCCGCGCGGCCGAATTGCAAGCCACGGGTGACTTGACCTGCGTGAACGTCGAGACAGGGAATGACACGTTTTGCCAACATAGGGCTAACGCTATCGTCTGGCGGGGCGCTGACAAGTCGCAGATATGACCGGACGAGAAATTCTTTCCAATAATGGCAGGATCTTGTAGCGTTAAATTCGTATGGAGACGTCACCGTCTTCCTTACGATTCATCATGGCTGAAGCGTCCCATTCCGGGTTATTATTTAGACAGAAGTTCTTTGCGATTCTTGAAAATCTGCGAGATCAATGCCCGATAGCGCTTTTTCCGCTCCGCCAGAATCTGAAAGGCTATAACCGCATCAAGGCTCAGGCCGATTTGCGCGCTGGCATTAATGTCGCCCTTCTTGCTTTCCCGCAGGCGATGGCTTATTCGATGATCGCCGGCTTGCCTGTGCAATACGGGGTCTATTGCGCGGCGGTGGCCCCTATCGTAGCGGCGCTCTTTGCTAGTTCTCGATTGACCATGGTGGGGCCAAGTAATGCCACCGCGATCATGGTGTTGAGTGTCTATCTCGGCAGCAACGACATGGTCAATAATCTGGCAAGCATGAGCTTGCTCGTCTGCATGGTGGGTTTGTTTCTGATCGTGGGAGCGTTCATGAAAATCGCGACGTTGACCCAGTACGTCTCCCGCAGTGTCATCATTGGCTATATCACGGCGGCAGCGCTGCTGATTGTCGTGAATCAGCTTCATCATACTCTGGGCTTTGGCGTAACCGATTCGCTCTCCGATACCAGTACTTTTTACAGTATTCTGAAGGTGACGATTCGCAAAATCGGACAGACAGACTGGTGGACACTGGGGGTATCGTCAATCTCCGCCCTAGTTTATTTCTACATTATGAGGCGATTTCCGAAATTGCCGCACGTGGCGGTGACGCTGGTGATCTGCGCGGTGGTGGGGCAGGCCATGGCCCTGTCGAACCTCGGGAATGTGGAGATGGTTCGGCCGATTCCATTCGGATCGTGGCATGTAACGCCGCCGGAGATCAATCTGACGTGGTTTCACCAATTGGCGGGCGGCGCGGCAGCACTGGCCTTTCTGGCCGCATTGGAAAACACCTTCATGGCCAAGACGCTGGCGAATCGGACAGGCGAAACGGTGGATGTGAATCAGGAAATGTTCGCACTTGGTACGGCCAACATTGCCAGTGGCTTCTTATCGGGCATGCCCGCATCGGGCTCCCCCTCGCGGTCATCCTTGAATTGGTCCAGTGGCGCGATGACTCCCATGGCGGCCATTATCAGCGGAGCTCTTTGTGCGGTGGCCGCCCCAACGATTGGATACTTGGTTCAGTATGTGCCGCAATCGGCCCTGGCTGTGGTGGTCATTATCACGGCATTTGGATTGATCGATCTCCAGACGATCAAATTTGCACTTGGCGCGACCAAATCGGATGCGGCGGTGTTGCTCACGACTTTCTTTGCGGCCTTGCTGGTACCGCTGGATTTTGCGATTTTCCTTGGCGTGGGACTTTCGATTGTCCTCTTTCTGCGCAAGGCCAGCATGCCGCATCTGGCGGAATATTCCTTTAATGACTCAGGGCAATTAACCGAGCTGGGGGAAGGATCTTCCCGAAACGATCCACAGATTTCCATCATTCACGTCGAGGGTGAGTTGTTCTTCGGTGCGGCGGATCTCTTTCGCGATCAGATTCGCCGTGTGTGCTCCGATACGAATTTGAAGGTGATCATTTTGCGGCTGAAGAATGCCCGCCATCTGGATGCAACGAGTGTGATGGCCTTGGCGGAACTGGTTAAATACCTTCGCGAGACCGACCGGCATCTGCTCATCAGCGGCGCGGAGCGCGATGTCTACCGGGTGTTGCGCAATTCGGGACTTCTTGAAATCCTTGGCAAGGACAACATCTTTCGCGTGTCGCGGGGCAATCCCAATCTTTCCACCCGCAATGCGCTACGTCGTGCGGCTGAACTCATTGGGCACCAACATGCCGGAGTACGTATTTTCTACGACAAGAAGCCGTCGACAGCCGCTCCCACCTCGGGCTGATGACTTAAATTTTCTTCTTCGTGGGGAGGGCCGCGACGATATCATGAATCGTCTTTTGCTCGTCGAACCCGTTGCGTGCTGTTTCCGCCTTGAGTAGAAAATCGCCCATCTTGTAAAAGGCGAGGGGATCCATCTTCCATCCCGCGGCAGTTTTCAGGAACGGGATGCCCCAACTGGTGGGCTCTTGCTTGACGATCAGGCCCGCGGTGGCGGTATTGCCTGTGATTGAAACGGTGCCGATCTGGATGTCCTCCAGTCCATCCAATTTAATCCAGCCCTGACGGATACCTTCCGCCGCCATTTCCGCGAGGCTTTGCTTGCTCGCCTGAGCTCCGGCGCGTTGCCGAAGGACTTCGACAATGAGACGGTCTACGGGTGGGGTGCTTGTGGGCAGGGGAGAGTTATTAGCGGAGAGAGGTTTGAGCTTGTCGTAGTAAGCGATTACGGAAGGTGCCAGAGCTTCCGAAGCTTTAACGGTGTCGCCAGATAACAGGTGGTGTTGAAAGTTCGTAAAGACGGCGCGAATGGCCTCAGCTTCGTCCGCGCGCGTCGAAACAGGGAGTGCGAGCAGCCCGAGCAAGAGGAGGGCAGAAGCAATTTTCATCATGGAATTAATTCGGTTTCTCCGTAAGATAGCATAAAACCAACCTCTGTAATGATTCAAGAAGTCGAAATCGAATGTCCCTATTGCGGTGCGGTCTACACGAGTACTGTCGATACTTCGGAGGGAGATCACTCCACTATCGAGGACTGTACGGTTTGTTGCCGTCCCATACAGCTACTGGTAACTTGTACGCCTGGACAAGTCAGTGATGTTCAGGTCAGCCGCGCTTGATTTTTTATGTCCCGCTCCACGCCTCCCACTCTTGCCGCATCCCATGATCCCTTTCTGGTCATGGACATCAGTAACTCCTACGCCAAATACGCAGTCGTCAAGCGTGGCAAGCTGGGAACTTTGCATCGACTGCCAACACGCAATGTTACCACGACGTTTCTACGGGAATTAAAACGTCTTTATCCCAAGCATAAGCTTGTACTGGGCAGCGTGGTACCTAAACGGACCCGGTTGGCGCAAAAGGTCTACGCCAAGGATTTGGGCAATGTCCACGGTACGGCCAGCATTGGTGTTCCGATCACTTACATGAAGCGCGCACAGATCGGTGCGGATCGTCTCGCCAATGCGGCGGCAGGGCGACAACTATTCGGATGGCCTGTGGTCGTGGTGGATTTCGGTACTGCGGTGACATTCGACGTGGTGGATCATCACGGCGCATACTGTGGAGGCGTGATCGCGCCGGGGCTAAACGCGATGACCGATTATCTGCATGAACGCACGGCCCTCTTGCCACGTGTTCAAGTCAAGGAGCCGCGCCGGGCGATTGGACGCAATACGGTTGAAGCCATGCAGGTCGGCGCTGTAATCGGCTATCGCGGTCTTGTGCGGGAAATCCTCTTGGCTATCAAACGCGAGATGGGTGTTTTGGGTCGGATGCGCGTGGTGGCTACGGGGGGGCAGGCTGAGATTATCGCGAAGGGCATGCCGGAAATCGTATCGGTAAATCCTTTACTCACTCTGGAAGGTCTGCGCATCATCGGTCTTTCGGGATTTTTGCAGGAATAAGCCATGGACAACCGTATTGACCGCACGTTTGCGGAGTTAAAGCAGAAGAAAAAGAAGGCGTTTGTCGCCTACATCACGGCGGGAGATCCACATCTGGATCAAACCCCCGGCCTCGTCTTAGCCTTGGAAAAAGCTGGAGTGGATATTATCGAACTCGGCGTGCCATTCTCCGATCCAGTGGCAGACGGCGTGGTGAATCAACTGGCCGCCCAGCGCGCGCTGGAATCAGGTACGACACTCGCGGGTATTTTCGCTTCGGTAAAAAAGATCCGTCAGACGTCCCAAATTCCGATCGTGCTTTTCACTTACTTAAATCCGCTGTTCCACTTCGGTCTGGATCAGTTCAAGACGGAAGCAGCGAGTGCGGGTGTTGACGGGGTCTTGATCCTTGATTTGCCTCCGGAAGAAACGAAAGCTGACTTTTTCACCCGTGACGGACTCAAGCGCATTACGTTAATTGCGCCCACGACGCCGGAAAGCCGAGTGATTTCCATTGCCGGAATCAGCTCGGGATTTATCTATTACGTCTCGCGAGAAGGCGTCACAGGCATGCAGACAAGTGTCTCGACGACCATTCAGGGGCAGGTGGATCTGATTCGTAAACATGCGGCGTTGCCCATTTGCGTGGGCTTCGGAGTCTCGACGCCGGAGCAGGCCGCGACGGTCGCGCATCTGGCGGATGGAGTGGTAATTGGCAGCGCTCTCGTCAGCAAAGTGGCAGAATGGGGAAAACTACCCGATTTGACCGCTAAACTTGAAGCCTTTGCCCGTCCCTTGGCTGAGGCCATTCACTCTGCCTAAAGTCTGCGTATTGCCATGAAAATTCTCGCCCTCGATTATGGAACCAAGCGCATTGGTGTCGCCCTGAGTGATGCGACGCGAACGCTTGCATCGCCCCAACCGTACATCCCGAATCAGGCTTTTCCGAAGATCAAGGGCATCATCAATGACTGGATCAAGCGCGAGAACGTTACGTTGATCGTGATTGGTTTGCCGCGCAATATGGACGGCTCCTACGGTCCCTCCGCGCAATTGGTCCAGGATTTCGTCGAAAAACTCAAAGCGGCGGGAGTCGCTGTGCCGATCAAGCCACTGGATGAGCGGCTGACCACCGTGCAGGCGAGCCAGCAATTGCACGATGCCGGTCGCAACACACGCCAACAACGCGAACTTGTCGACAGCGCCAGCGCGGCGGTCTTGTTGCAGTCATATCTGGATTCCATGCCACTCGATCTCCCAGGGCTTCCAGAAGAAGCCGATCCTGCGGAGTGATCGCATGAGTAAGTCTTCCCGGGGCAAGCCAGGCCACACTAAATCGTTCGAGGGATTGCAAGGACATCTCCTGATCGTCGAATATCTCGGCACTCCGTACAGTGGTTGGCAGCAACAACCCGGCAAGGTGACGGTGCAGGAAACCATCGAGAAAGTTTTGGCCAAACTCTGGAAGCGTCCCATCAGCGCACAAGCTTCCGGTCGTACTGATACCGGAGTCCACGCTCTGGGACAGCCGGTTTCTTTTCAAGCCCCGCGCTTGCACAATGCGAGCGTGCTCACGCGTGCGTTGAATGCCAATCTCCCGTTTACGATTCGCGTTCGGCGGGCACGTTTGGTGCCGCCGGAGTTTCACGCACGTTTCGATGCGTTGGGGAAAACATATCATTACCACATTTTGAACGAACCGGTGGGCAGCGCCTTTCTCATCGACCGCTGCTGGCATCTGCCGCGACCGCTCGATCTGGCGGTCATGCGCCGCGCGGCCAAGCTACTCGTTGGAAAGCATGACTTCGCCTCATTCACCAGTAATCCTGGTTATGAGCGCGAAACGACGGTGCGCACCGTAAAGAAACTAACTCTGAGCAAGCGAGGGGCCATGATTCATGTGTCGATTACAGCTGATGGATTTCTCTATCGCATGGTTCGCAACATTGTTGGAGGATTAGTCAAGGTCGGGCAGGGGCGAATCAGTGTGGAGCAATTTAAGGCAGCACGTGATGCCTGCAATCGCAGTGCGGCTCCGGCATCGGCCCCCGCCTGCGGCCTGTATCTGGCGAAAGTGTATTATCCGAAGATCCCATCATGAATGCTCCACTGCGTGTGGTACTGGTGGAGCCTGAAATTCCGCCCAATACAGGCAACATCGCTCGTCTCTGCGCGGCGACCCGTTGCGAACTGCATCTGATTGAGCCGTTAGGTTTCGAGTTAAGCGACCGAACGTTGAAGCGGGCGGGCATGGATTACTGGGAGCAATGTGTCTGGCGCGCATGGCCGTCGTTCGAAGCGCTGAGTTTGGAGCATCCCGGTGGGCGGTTCTGGTATCTCACCACCAAGACGAAGCGTACTCTCTGGGAGGCGGCTTTTCGGGAAGGGGATTTCCTTGTGTTTGGACGCGAAACCAAGGGCTTGCCCGAATCCTTGCTCGAGGCCAATGAGGCCCATTGCCTGACATTGCCGATCGCGAATCCCCAATCGCGGAGTTTGAATTTAGCCACGGCTGTGGCCGCCACGGTTTACGAAGGTTTACGGCAACTTACTTCAAGCCGAACCACCTAAAGACTTTGGCAAAACGGACGCTTCGCAACCGCAAAGCGTCCCATGAACGACGCGAATTTTATTTCCCCATCGCGCCACCGAGAGCGCCGCCACCTTCCCAACTCTGGGGGCGATTCCACGGAATCGTGGAGACAGGGCGCGTATTATCAGATGCCGTACCATCGGCCGGCTTTTCCGAAGACGCGCAGCCCGTAATCAAAACAGCCATCAAGGACAACAGGAATAGAAAACGCATAACGACGATCAGTTTAGCACATCGTCACCAGCTTGAATATCCCCTTTTGACCATTCCGGCAAAATATCGGCGACGGCAGTGTGGGCTTCCGTGGAGACCACCTTGACCTTGCCAATGTACTCATTGCCGCGATAGACGATCAGAACGCCATTGCGTACAACGTTATCTTTGTCGCCCACGTTTAGAACGACAAAATTCCATGTCTTATTGACGGTTTCGATCTTACCCGTGATGCCGGGGGGCAGGGTGCCTGTACCGACGTTGCGCAACTGCAGGGTGACGCGTTGCACTTCGGCATTGGCTGATTGCAATTGGTCTTGCAAAATACGTTGCTCGGAGCGTACAGCATTCAGCTCTTCCTGAGCTTTGAGTGCACGGGCCTTGATCGTTGCCGGATCTTCACCGCCGAGGGCTGCATTGATTTTTTGTACTTTGGCTTCCGCATCGGCCACCTTGGCCTTGGCGTCTTTCACGCTCGAGTCGAGGTCCGCTGCCTTTTTCTCGGCCGAAGCAAGGCTCGATTGCAGCGATTCCGCTTTGGACGTTGCAGCGCTTAATTGCGATTCTTTTTCAGAGAGAGCCGACTCCTTCGCCTTCAAATCGGTCTCAAACTTTTTAAGTTGAGTTTCCTTGGTTTGAAGCTTGCTCTTCACGGTATCGCGTTCTGCGGCAATATCGTTCTTTTTACCAACAATTAGGAAAGCGAATGTGGCCGAAACGATTGCTCCTGCCGCTGCGATTCCGAGTAATGCTTTTAAAGCACCAGACATTAGAAACTCCAGTATTTATCTTGATTTATAACGACTTAGCGAAATTAGATTATTTCTAAATCACCTGTCAATCTTCTTTATAATAATAAGCTTATTAAAAAAGTAAAATGAAAGTAGCGGATGCTATTAAAATAATTTATTGCGACCACTTTGCCTGACGGTGAACTTGCTGCAGGGATTGTTGCAGCGAAAGGTTTTGCGATTCCAATTCGTGCTCCAGCCATTCAGGAGAAGCGCACTCGGCCCCAAGGGATTCGACCGTATGTTGCTCGGCTGTATCGGCGGTAATGACCAGAATTTGTTCGGCCTTGCCGGAGCCACTGGTGAGTCGTTCAATGATGCTATCAGCTGTTTCATCGGCGGTGGAATAGGCTTCAACGAGGTCTCCCTGCCGACGGACAGGCGTTGTACCGAATCTTCCATCGAAGACCACGGTGACGCGCCAGTCGGAGCTATCCTGCAATTGTTGTAGGAGGGAGACCAGTTGAAGTCGCGCCTGAGCCGGTTTAGTTTGATGAAGTTGTCTCAACTCCGGCCAGGCGTAAATGACGCTATGCCCGTCGACCAGCAGATAATGGCGTGGCGCGGGCATGGCATCTATTCCATCGAGAAAAGTTTAAACCTTTGCGGCAATCTTTTTGGCTTCCTTCTTGCGCTTGATATACGATTCACGACGACGACGTTTTAGGACACGGTTGTATTGTTTACCCATACTGTTTTTGTTGCGAGATTGGCGACCCATGTCAAGCTTCTAACGTGATGAAGAAGAAATCAGAGGCCTATCGCATCGGGGTGATAGCGGATACGCATGACCGCTGGCCAGCCGCAGTGGCGGACATTTTTGCGGGTGTGGACGAAATCTGGCATCTTGGCGATGTGTGCAAGGAATCGATCTTGGACGAGCTGCGCGCGATCTCGCCGAAGCTGGAAGTAGTGCTCGGCAATAACGACTTCACGCTCGATTACCCGTATACGCGACAACTGGAGCGCTCGGGGGAGAGTTTCCATTTGGTGCACATTCAACCCGCGCGCATTCCGCCGGAAACGAATTGGCTGTTGTTTGGTCACACGCATCGGCAGTGCAACGTCATGGAGGGAGGCGTCCATCTTTTTAACCCGGGTTCGGCAGGCAAGGCCAATAAGGGAGCTCCTGCCAGTGTGGGGATCCTCACTGCCACGGCGGGGCAACCGTTTCAGGCCGAGATCATCTTGCTGTAGCCGCAGCTGCTCGCTCGATTTTGAGCACGTTGTGGCCGAGTGCATTCTTCGGACCGGGGCGGAAGTCTTCTAGTTTGCGGTGGAGCTCGTAATACGATGCGAAGGTGGAGCCTTGCTCGCCGGCCGCCTTGGTGACGACCACCCAGTTGAGGTAGTCGCTGAGCAATTCATGCTGCTTTTCGTTGCTGGCGCGAGCCTGCCTGGCAAGGGCGATCAGATCCGTGTAGTCTGCCTTGGCCGGTATGGCGTCGGCGCCAAAGTCCTTTGTTCCGCGGGAGGGCTTTGATCCGGCTGGTTTGGGTGGAGGCCGCATGTTGATCAGGGACATGAGCGCCGCGTTGTAGTAACCAAGGGTGGGTTGCCAGAAGATATTCGAACGAGCCTGCAATTCAGTCAATTCGGTGATCTTGGTCTTTACGGTTTCCACGAGTTCGGGATGTCCCTTATACGATTTAAGTTCATCGATTGTGGTGTTGATTTCCTCTTTCTTGCCGGAGGCGGGCAGGGTGATGCTCATGGCCTTGTCCAGTTCATCGGCGGTGACATCCCAGCTGAAAATGAGATCGCGGCTGCGATCAATGGAGCGTTGAAGCTGCGCGCGCCAGGCGAACTCATCTCCCATGAGCGAGGACGGCGGAATGGTGTAGTTTTTCTCCGGACTGGAGTCGGTCGTTAGCAGCCATTGTTGAAAAGCCTCCCGCGGTGCTCCCGGGCGTGTCAAAGAGGAAACAAGATAGTAACTGAAGGCTTGCTGCCAAAGACGTTCGATCGAATCCGAGCTGAGTTCATTCCAGCGCAAAACGGTTTCCAGACTAGGAGCTTTGTGATTCTTCTTGGCACGGCTGACGACGCGCTCCCAATCCCGATTTTCACCCGAGAGCAGAACCTGGAAGGTTCCCTCGCTCAACCATAGCGGTAATGCGGGCAGGCTGTCGCCTTCGTGAAAGGAGGTGTTGTTGGAAACAATCTTCTCGTAGAGGCAGACAAGGGTTACGCAACGGGCGAACTCCTCCGTCACGCGTGGACCGGGAACGCGCAACACGATAGAAAAGTCGAGCTGATCCCCGCGCAGCATGGCGGCGAGATAGGGTTGGGGCCATTCCTTGTTGGGGTCGGCCGGAATGACGCGGACATAGAAGTAGCTCGTGCCGGTTGGGGCGAGTCCAAGGATCGGCGTCAGACGTTTACGTGTATCTGCAGCCGTGGCGAGTACGGCAGCGGTCAATTGCACATCGGGCGATTCGACAATGATCTGGCCATCATCACTGCGTAGTTGCTGCGGTTTGTTTTCGGCGAGGGCAACAGGCTGAAGCATCAAGGCGCACAAGAGTGTGCCTACAACAGGCAGCCACAAAAGCCGTTGATGAGCGGAAAAGAGGGGCATGAATCTTGCAAAGACAATACCGTAATCGCTGTTAAAGCTCTAGCAGGTTGTTGAAAAACTCGTCTGGGCGATGGGCCAGACCGATTTTACCATTGGCAAGAGGCTCCCGGAAATGAACAATGGCGGACATCATGTCTGATCTTTCCTCTGGTGGAATCTTTGTCATTCAAGGCGTGCCCGGTACCGAACTGGATTCAGCCACGGCGGCCTCCATTCGCGAGAGCCAACCCGGCGGGTTCATCCTTTTTGGCCGCAATATCAAGTCGCCGGAGCAGCTCCGCAAGCTGATCGACGACCTGCGTTCCCTGGTTCACCATGAGCCGATTGTCACGATCGATCAGGAGGGGGGCCGCGTCTCCCGCCTCAAGGAAATCGGGTCCGAACCGCCCAGCGCGAAGCAACTCCGCGACAAGGGTGATCTCTCCCTGATCGCGCGGCATGGGGCGCTCACGGGCCAGCTCCTGCGTCACTTCGGTTTCAATCTGGACCTTTGTCCTGTGCTCGATATTTCCTTCGATGACGAAGCGGACAATTCGCTGAAGAACCGCACCTATGGCCGCACCCCGGAGGAAGCGATCCCCAATGTACGCGCCTTCAATGACGCCATGCGGGCGGAGGGCATCCTGAGCTGCGGCAAGCATTTTCCCGGTTATTCCGCAGCGGGGGTTGATCCGCACCATGAGCTTCCTCGAATCAATCGCACCCGGGCCGAGTTGGAGAAGACCGAGTGGCTGCCGTTCCGTGCCTTGCTACCACAGCTCGACACCATCATGATGGGCCATGCGGTCTATCCGGATCTCGACGATAGTCTGCCGCCCGCATCGCTTTCAAAACGGGTCATTACTGACTTTCTTCGCAACGAGTGGGGCTATCAAGGCTGCGTCATGACCGATGATCTCGACATGGGCGCGATGATCAACTATTGCGATTTTGCCACATCGGTGCGCCGCGCGCTCGAGGCGGGCAACGATCTGATGCTGCTTTGCCATCGGACGGAATTGATTCGCGAAGCGGCCAAGGTGCTTTCCGAGTTGCCGTCCGCCGTGACCGATCCCGCGCGCGAGCGGGTTCACGCCTTGCAGAAAAGATTGGTCCAGCCGGATGAGTTTTCGCTGACCAAATTCAAGGCGCTGGATGATCAGGTCATGCGCCTGCGCATCGACACGCTTGGGAGGGAAGCGGCCGCGCAACGCTCGACGGATGATGGCAAGCGTTCGCCAGTGGAGCTATTTTAGGGATTGCACCGTTGGCCAAAGCAAGGTAGCTCATTTGCGTCATGTCGGAATCCCCAGAAATGGAAGAGCGCGCCCAACGCGCCGCAAAAATCATCGCCAGCCCCTCCGGATACAAAGTCTGCGAGGGCTGCGAATCCATTGTGCTCAAGAAGGCCAACACCTGTCCGAATTGTCACGGCTATCGCTTTGACACCACTTCGGCCCGCGTGGTGGCGCAGGCGAAGATTCTGGGCGCTCGCGCCGCGACGTCACTTTCGCCGAAAGATTTCGAGTAGGCTTTAGTAGTTTGATGAAGAGGCTAGGGCGCCGAATTGACGCTCAGCGGTTGGCCACGTGAAGACTGGTGGATGCGGCCCCGGTGATTGCCGTCAGGATCGCGTCGCCGCGTTGGCGGCAGTCGCGCATCTTGGGGTAGCGGACTTCGCGGTAGCCGCGCGCTTCCTCGGGGAGGCGAAGGAGGGTGAGCCACTGCGGGTAGTCGGCAGGATCGTCGATGGAGAATTGTTCGGCGATGTGGAGATACCAGTCGCGGAATTGCTTTTCCTCGCGATGCCAGAGAGGGAGAAGTTTGCGGAGAATCTTGCCGCGGCGCATGAGGCGCAACATCCATGGTTGCGACTTGATGTGGAAGCGAAGTTTCCACGCGCCGAGAATGAATTCGGGGCGGTTGAGGTGACGGTAGACCACCTTGTCGCCGAGCTCGGGATCGATGTTGTAGCGCTCGCGATCGCGGGCGTATTTTTCTTCACTCGTCAAAAGATGAGCGACATAGATCTCGTCCTTGATGGCCATGACGCGGTGCAGATTCCAGAGCGCGGCCTGCGTGGCGGCATAGCCGAATTCCGCGCTGTCCTTGCGGTGCAGGCGAATGAGACGGTCCACATAATCGCGGGCGAGGACGTGGCCATCGTACTGAATCAACTCGTAAATGCGTTCGGCGAGCAGGCGTTGCTGCTCCAGGTCGTCGAGGCGAAGCTCGTTCATCGCGTGTGAAACGATGCCCCAGTAGTCGCGCGCGAGTTGTTCGCCGTGGCGACCGGTACGGCGGAGGATATCCGATTTTTCGGCGACGACACTGTGATAGGTATCCGGTTTGGCGGCCGTCTTGTTGGCGTCGAGAACGATCTTGCGACCGAGTTTGAACGCCTGCCAGTTTTCCGCGGAGGCACTGCCCATGGTTTCCTGAATGCCGTACTCGAGGCTGGAGAGGGAGAAGGGGAGTTGGCCGAGTTGATAGGCGACGCCGAGCATGATGATATTCGCGTAAATCTTGGAGCCGAAGACGCGCTCGGAGACTTCGGAAATGTCGGCGCTGAAATAATGTTTCGGGTTGGTATATTTGCGGATGTCGGCCTCGATGGAATCGACGCAGAAGTCGTCTTTGCCGAGGAGCGTGAGGATCGTCGGGGTCTTGGCCTTGTTGATGATCGCGGCGGTGCGGGCCGGACTGCCCACGCGCTGGTTCCCGGCGGGATCGAGACCGCGCGCGGCTTCCAGAATGTCGATACCGAGAATAAGATCGGCTTTGCCGTAGGGAATGAGCGGCGAGACGCGTTCCGCCTCGCCCCGCTCGAGGAAAGTAATCTGCGAGTAGACGCCGCCGTTGCGGATGGCGAGGCCGTTCTTGTCGCACATGATGACGTCGTATCCTTCGCGATGGCCGGCGCGGACGAGCGTGGCGGCGGAGACGGCGATGCCCATGCCGCCGACACCGGCCATGTAAATGTGCCAGCGATCATCGAAGCGGCGTGGTTTGGGCTCGGGCCATTCGGTTTGCTGGAGATCTTCCAATCGCGAGAGCGGTTTCTGCGAGCGGACGACGGTGATTTCCTCGAACGAAGGGCAGGCGTGGATCTTGGTGCAGGCGGTGTCGGTGACGCACCACGACAGATCGGTTTGCACCTTGCGACCGAAATTGGTATCGACAAAAGTAAGTCCGGGACAACCGGTCGCGCGGGTGCATTCGAGGCAATTCTCGCAGACATCGGTGTTGATGTTGATGTAGCTCTTGGTGCGGACGAAGCCGTTCTTTTTCGCTTCGGCCCGTTCCGCGCGATTGCGGCGGCGGTGGAACGTGATGCCGCATTCCTTGTCCGCTACGATGACCTTGACGCCGTTGCGCAGAATGGTTTCCTCGAGGAGCGAGCGGTACTGGTCGCGCTGCTCGGGGTTGGTGCGGATGACGTCGACCTGCTGCTGTTCCACCATTGCCTCGATGATCTTGTCGAGGCTCTGGACGAACGTGGGGTTGCCCATGATGTCGAGTTCCAGCCCGGGTGTGGGCTGGTGGCCGGTCATGGCAGTGGTCTTGTTGTCGAGAATGATGTAGGTGATGTCCTGCCCGTTCTTGACGGAATTCGAAATGGCGATCTGGCCGCTATGAAAAAAGGTGGAATCACCCATGAAGACGACTTGCTTGTTCGTGATGAAAGGATCGATGCCGAGGCCGGTGCCGCCGCCCAATCCCATGCCACTGTAGTTGTGCATGAGGTCCTTCGTCGGCTCGAACATGAGCATGGTGTAGCAGCCGGTATCGCCGTGAAAAACGAGGTCGACCGGTTCGCGCCGATGCTTGCGCTGCATGTAGGCGGGGTCCATGAATGACTTTTTCACCTCGATGAGCACGCTGGCGGAATCGCGGTGCGGGCAGCCGGGGCAGAAGGTGGGCGTGCGGGGAGCGAGATTGATTTCGTAGCTGGCGGTTTGCGCGATGAGATCGAGTTCGGATTGCAGCCGCTTCGCATCGACCGGCAGCGTGGGGCCCGCGAGCTTTTGCAGCAGCGGCGTGATCAGGCTGAGTACGATGGAGGGATTCATCCCGAGCGTGTCGGGGAAGCCCTTCAGGCCGAACGGAAATTGTTTGCCGTAGAGCGGCGTGTGATTGTGAAGCTTGGCGAGAATGACAGCGATCTGTTCCTCGAGAAAACCGCGGCGTTCTTCCACCACGACGAGCATTTCCACCTGCGCGGCGAAATCGGAAATCCATTTAGGATTCAGCGGAAAGGTGACGCCGAGCTTGAGCACTGGCACTTCTCCATTGAGACCGAGTTCTCCGAGTGCGTGCTCCAGATAGGAAGCGGCGAGGGCAGAGGTGACGAAGCCGACGGGATATTTCTTTCCGGCGGACAGGGGTTTGGTTGGAAGGACGGTGCGGTTGATGCCGTATTTTTCCGCGCTCTGCCAGAGAAGTTGGTAGCGGCGTTCGAAGTCCTGTTCCTTGCGCCACGTGCGGGGCGGCAGCAGAACCTTGTTTTCGAAATCGACCTTGGTCGTGTCGATGGAGAATTTGTTGTGCGTGTTGACGCGCGGAAAGTGATTGCGCCGCGCTTGCACGGAACCGCCGCCATCGGCTTGGTGGGTGGTGATGAGGTAGCCGATGTAGAGCTCCGACTCGCGCGAGAGTTTGAAGCCGAGATCAATCCAATCCTTGATTTCCTGATTCGTGCTCGGCTCCAGAATCGGCATGTAGAGATGCTTGAAAAGATAACGCGAATCGGCTGGGACCTGGGTGGAACTGCTCCACGGATCATCCCCGCTGACCACGACCACGCCACCCTCGGGATGTGCACCGCCGAGATTGCCGAGCGCGAGGGCGTCCGCCGCCACATGCAGGCCGACGCTTTTCATGACGGCGATGGCGCGCATGCCGCTCATCTGCGAGCCGTTAAGCATCGCGACGGAAAGGGCTTCGTTATTTGCCATTGTGGCCTGAATGCCGTACTGGCGGGGAATTTCCTGGATCGATTCGATACAATCGAAAAATCCGGCGACGGGAGAGCCGGGATAACCGGTCCAGAGGTGCGTGCCGCCCTCGGTCTCAAGTAGACCTTTGACCAATAGCTCGTTCCCTAGAAAAACTTCGTAGCCTTCCTCTTTGAGAAATCGCGGATCAACCTTCATGTGCCGTGTTCTCCAGTTCCCAGGATGCGTGAGCGTCCCGGTGGGTTTGTGGCGACGACATCACGGGTTTTCCATCATCGTCGCCTTGCCAAATCCCGACAACGGTAGCGGTATTTTGCGGAGGGGTCAAGGGAACCAAGATGAAATAACTCTTCATTGCAATTCGCGTGGTAACTGTCCACTTAAACGAACTGGGGAATAAAATTTGCGATTGAGCTCCGAACGTCTCCCAACGTCTACAGTCGCTCGTTCTTGTCCGGATGGCTCCAACGGGATTGCTGGACGGCGAGAGTTCGGGCATGAGGTGGATTCTACCACGAAAAGGGGCCGGACGTTAGGCTAGCGTGGGCTAGGTGAGCTACGTGTGCGATATTTTCGCGGGTGGGGAGGGGGATATTCAGTAGTCACTCGACAAAAGTAAGAGAATCCGCTTTTTTGGTGGAGAGTCATTAAGCCTACCTAATCGCAAAATCATTCTATGCTACCCACCCATCATCTCCCGTCGTTGATTCCCAATCGCGTGCAAGCCATCGTCAAGCGGCTCGGCGATTCCATCTGGACCGATATTCGTCCGCTCCGCGTCGAAGCGACCGAAGCCACGCCGCGCCCCCTGCCGCTTTCTCAGGCGCAGAAGCTTAAACGTTTTTCCGTCGGGACTGGTTCGGGCTGGGGCAAACTGTTCGATCAACGCTGGTGCCGGGTGGAATTCCCGAAGTCGACGTCCGCGCAGCCGTTGTATTTCAACTGGCGCGATCAGGCGGAAGCGACGCTCTATCTCAATGGTGTGCCGTACTTCGGCTTCGATGTGGCGCATCGTCATTGCGTGCTGCCGGCGGGCGTGCGCGAAGGTTGGATCGAATCGAATTGCGTGCAGAGCGCGATCTGGCACCCGGAAGCAACGGGACTGAGCCCCTACGGCAGTCTTTTTCACGGCGCGTATGTGTGCCATCGCGATGAGGATGTCTGGCGCGCCTATCACGATCTGAAATGTCTGCACGACGTCATGATCGATGAGCGCACGCGGGAGAATCCGATGTTGTCGCCGAACCTGAATGGCTTCGGCTTGCAAGCGCCGGTGGAAAAAGCGTCGCCGTTTTATCGCCGCTTGCTGCGCCTGCTGGATGAAGCGATCGACGCGTTTGACGTTGACGGTCCACGCGCGCTGAGTGCGAAATTGAAGGTCGCTTACGCTGAGTTGCATCAGGACAAAACCTTTCAGCGGTGCGTCCTGACGGGGCACGCGCACATCGATCTCGTCTGGCTCTGGCCGGAATACATCGGTGAACTCAAGGCGGTGCATGTCTTCGCAACGATGAATTACCTGATGGCGCAGTATCCGGAATTTAAGTTCGCGTATAGTCAACCGGCCAGCTACGAGGCGGTCGAACGCCGCTCGCCGAAACTCTATCGCACCATTCGCGACCGTATCCGCCGCAAGCAATGGCAGGCCACGGGCGCGATGTACGTCGAGTCCGATACGCTCATCGCGTGCGGCGAAGCACTGGCGCGCAGCTTCACACTGGGACAGGATGGTTTCAAGGCCATTACGGGCAATGCGTCGAAGCTGACATGGCTGCCGGATGTATTCGGTTATTCGGCCTGTTTGCCGCAGCTCATGAAGCTGACCGGTGTCGAATATTTCTTCACCACGAAGATGACGTGGAACGCGATCAACCGATTCCCGCACAGCAGCTTTGTCTGGCGCGGTTCGGACGGGTCCGAAGTCGTCTCGCATGTGAGTCAGGACGTCGGTTACGTCACGCAGATGCAACTCGTCGACATCAAGGGCGGCCTCTACGGCCATCAACAAGCCGACGTGCATCCGGAATACCTGCTGCCGACCGGTTATGGCGATGGCGGTGGCGGCACGACCGATGAAATGATCGAGCGCGCGAAGCGTCTCGGCTCATTGCCGGGCATGCCGTCGATGACGTGGGATCATCCCGAAGCGTTCTTCGACCGGCTGGGGAAAATCAAGGACCGTCTGCCGGTGCATCAGGGCGAATGTTACTTGGAATATCATCGCGGCACGTTCACCAGCCACGGCAATCTCAAGGCCCGGTTCCGCGCCTTGGAACGCGCCTTGCAGGTCCGCGAAGCGGTCGCCAGCGCGACCGGTGTTGGTTCCTCGCCGACGGAAGCGTGGAAGCGTATGGTCTTCGCCCAATTCCATGATTACATTCCCGGCAGTTCCATTCCGGAAGTTTACGCCGAGGCGTTGCCCGAATTGGAGCGACTGGAAAAAGAACAATTCGCCGCTGCGCATGCCGCGCTCGAAAAAGGCAAGGGGAAGGGGACATTGCATCTCTTTAACCCACTGCCGCAACCGGTGCGCCGCTGGATGAAACTCCCCGGCCAGCGCAAAGCCAGCTTCGTCCAACTCCCGCCTCTCGCGGGCGTTTCGGCCGAAGAGGCCGTGATTAAAGAACGCCTGCTCCCGGTCTCGGTCACGGGTCAAAGCCTGTCCAACGGACTGGTCGATCTCACCGTCGATAAGACTGGTGCGATCTCCAAGCTCCGCGTGGGTGGTCACGATCTCGCCATTGAGGAATCGCTCGGCCTGCTCGTCACTTATCCCGAACATCCCGCCAATTTCGACGCGTGGGACATCGATCGTCAATCCCTGTCGCTGGGCGAACTCTGCGCCACGCCAGCGCAGATCGAAGTGCGTCAGGAAGGAGCTCATCGCGCCAGCGTCATCGTGAGCCGCGCCATCGGCAAGCAAAGTCACGCCACGGTGAGCTTCAGCCTCGAGTCCGGAATCTCGCTCGTGAAAATCGAGGTCAAACTTGACTGGAACGAACCCGAGACCTTGTTGAAGATGCATTTCCCGACCTGTTACGCTGCTACCAACGCCCGCTTCGGTGGTCCGTTTGGCAGTATCCTTCGGCCCCAGTTGCCGAGCGGTCGCCAAGCTGAAGCGATGTGGGAGGTTCCATTCAGCCGCTACCTCGCCGTCTTCGACGAAGGCGAACGCGACGGCATGTTCCTTGTCACGCAGTCCAAATACGGCGCCACGGTCCGCTCCGGCAATGTCGGCCTCAGCCTGGTTCGCAGTCCGCGCATTACGGGATTCGACGCCCACCACTTTGTGCGGCCCGAGGTTTTGACGCGGCTCAAACCCGCATCGCGTTATGCCGACATCGGCCAGCATGTGATCAGCCTCGCTATCGGTCGCTATGACACCACCGCGCCACGCGAAGCGCAGCCCGCCGCATTGGCTGACGCGCTCTTTACCGAGCCGGTCATTTATCACGGTAAAGACCATCAGACTGCCTTTGAAGGACTCGAGGGAGGGGATTCGCTGCTGCCTTCGTGGGCACAACCGACCGGCCGCAATGGAGCGTGGATCCTGCGTCTGCACGAAATCGGCGGACGTCGCGGCGAAGCCAAGATCAAGCTCGCCACCGGTTGGACGGCTACCGCCGTTAACCTGCTTGGTGAGCCACTTGACAAGAAGGTCAGCCGTGGTCGCTTTGAGTATCGACCGCATGAGATCGTCAGCTTGAAGATCGTTAAAAATTAAGCGCAAAGGAAGCGGGCTCGCGTTCTGGTGGATTCCATAGGGAACCGCCAGAACCAAAGCCAATTCGCAAGATAACCGCTTGAACTCCAATACGCTTCATTATTTTATATAACAAATATTGTGCGAAATTGTAAGGGTGGTAGGGGCTTTGTGGCGTGGTTGTGCTGTGGTGAGAATTTTGAACCGATGTGGCTACCTTCTGGCGTATTTGAAAGCCAGTTTTTAACGTCTACCGATCAATTATAATGGATTTTGGCGGACGGTTGATTGATCGGCAGGCGCACAACGAACATTGTGCCGCGACCAACTTCGCTGAAGAATTGGATCGAGCCGCCGTGTTGTTGGACGATGCTGTTGTATGCAACGGAGAGGCCTTGTCCGGTACCGCGTCCCACTTCCTTGGTGGTAAAGAATGGTTCGAAGACATGGGGTCTGATGGCTTCTGGAATGCCCGCGCCCGTGTCGGTTACTCGAACCTCAACATAATCGCCATCGCGACGGGTTGAAACCGTGATGGACCCTTTGGCTCCGGTGTCTTTGACCACATCGCCGATGGCATGGGCGCCGTTGATGATCAGGTTCAGGATCACCTGATTGAATTCGCCAACGTAGCAGAGCACGGGTGGCAAGTTCGGATCGAGCTCGAGGGTGACGTCGGCCACATATTTCCACTCACTGCGGGCGACCGAGACCGTGCTTTCGATCGCGCTGTTTAAATTGGCGGCAGCCTTTTCCTTTCCGCCGGGGTGCGAGAATTCCTTCATCGAACGCACGATTTTGGCCACCCGCTCCACGCCTTCGAGTGTCTCGTGAATGGCTTGGGGAATTTGTTCCATGCGGTACTCGAGGTCCGCATCCTCGATTGTCTTTTCGACGGAGACCAGGAGTTCGGGCGTGATGGTGTTGCATTCGGCCGCAGTCAAAAGTTCGCGATAGGAGTGCAACACGCTGCGGATGGATTCGAAGGAATCCTGAAAGAATCGCGTGTTGTCTCCCACGTATTGCGTGGGCGTATTGATCTCGTGTGCGATACCGGCTGCGAGGTGGCCGATGGATTCCATTTTTTGCAGGTTGCGCATCTGTACTTCGATTTTCTTGCGCTCCTGTTCCGCGTTTTTACGATCCGTAATATTGCGGATGATGGCCACGACCTGGTTGTCGAGCAACGGGGTCAGGCGTATTTCATAGTGGCTCACCTGCTCTCCCAGGGTATGGCAGTACTCGAGGGTAATCACCCGCTTTTCAGTTCCCACTTTATGCAGGGTTTCGAGAAAGGAGTCGTTTATCTGGGTGATCACCGTTTCGTGAATTTTGGTACCAAGGAGCTTGTCGCTCTGCAGTAGCGTATCGGTGCCAAGGCCGGTTTTGAGGTCGAGAATGGTCCCCTGTTGGTCGAGGCGAAAGAGCAAATCGGGAATGGATTCAAACACGGCACGCATTTGCGAATTGGCCTCAAACAATTCCTGGGAGCTCAGCTCGAGCGTGCGCTCCAGCATGCTGCGCTCCATGTCTGCCTCGGTGTAGGCTTCATCTATCGCCTGCAAAAAGGAATCCAAGTCGCCCGAAGAGGCCCGCTCCTCGCTCAGATGGCGCTTGATCTGGCGCTTCAGTAAATTATGGGTGGGCTCCATGTGAGTGCTTAGTCCCCTCGCCTTACTGTTTTTGGGTCGCGGCTACTCCTCGGATAGAGTGGTGATGGTCATGGTCTGATTGTGCAGTTCGCAGCGTCCGCCCAGTTCGAATGGGGCCATCTCCCCATAGGAATAGAATCCGGTCAAAACAGCCTGTGGGCCTAGAATGTGACTGACGGCTTCCACTTCCTCTTCGGTACGCTGGGTTAGAACGAGCTTGCGTGCCACGCAACTGATGAGGATGGCCAATTCTGGTGTGGCGGTGCCACCGTTGATTGCGCATTTTTTTGCGGCGGTTGAAGCACCATCGATCAGGCTGGAGGGATTGCATTTCATGAGGCGCGCATAGGCACCCTGCGGAATATTACCGGAGAAGGTCATACTTTGCGCCTCTTCATCAAAGGTCAGAAAGGTGCGCACTACGGCGTTCACTTCGGAGGTGGACCGGATGCACAGGGGAAAGAAGAGTCCGCTGGCAGGCAGCCGGTTGGCATGCTCGCCAAGATACTGCTTGTAGAGAGAGAGGGCGGGACGTCCATCAAGCTCGTAGAGTACATTTTTTTTGGATTTGGTCACCAAGCGCTCTGGGCCAAAGGGATCCCAGCCTCCGAGAGAGCCAAAGCCCACGCGCAGTTGCGGGCCATACATTCCAACTGCGGTGACGGTGTGCTTGCTGGGGACATTGTCGGCAAAAACGAGTGTTTCCTTGAAGCTCACACCATCGCCGGCCAGACCACCAGTGACAGACAAGCCAGGCGGAAGTTGCTGTAGCATGCCGGTGATGAGGTCGCTGCCGTTGAGGTCGAGACCTTCGGTCAAGACGAGGACATGTGCCAGCTTCTCGGCTTGTCCCATCTCGTTGTTCATTGTGTGAGGCAGCGCAATGGCAAGTTGCTCTCCGGCCTGAATGCTATCAGTGGTGTGGGTGAGATTGATATGTGCGGTGCTCAGCAAGGTGCTGTCGAACTGAATGGCCGTCACGACAAATGAGTTTTCCAGTACGTGGGATCCGCAAATTTCGCCTGCGGACGAGCACCCGAGAATAATGGCCTGAGGATAGAAGCGCCGAATTTCGTCGATCAGGCCGGGATTGCGAATCAACTCCGGGGCACCAAAAGCCAACACCAATTGAGCGGTATCCGTGAAGGCACCGGACGGTTGAGGGCGCCATCCCAATGTCTGGGTCCATGTCGTTTGCTCGATCTTCATAAGTCGTTCGTCCGGTAGTGCAGAACGATTACCCTACCCCAGTATGAACTCCTGGATCCTTTCGAGTCAGACCCACCCATACCCCCTCGGATAATGGTTATCGGCAGATTTTGTAAATACTTAAGTGACCTGAGACTTCCGTCGCTTTTATTGACGGGTCGAGTTCAAAAACATCGCTTATATTGGAATGCTGTGCAAGTTGGCTAACCCGGAGGCCAGTTCAACGCCCGTCCTCCCAACAAATGAACGTGCAGATGGGGAACCGCTTCACCGCCGTTGGGACCATTATTAATAACTAAACGGAAGCCGCTTTCGGCGATTCCCATCTGTTTGGCAATGGTGGCGGCGGTGGCGAGTAAGTGTCCCAGCAAGGGGGTGTCTTCGGCCGAGGCCAAGGCAACGCGTTGGATCGGCTTTTTGGGAATAATCAGAATATGCGTGGGCGCCTGTGGGGCAATGTCCCGAAAAGCCAGACATTGGTCGTCTTCGAAAACGATGTCGGCAGGAATTTCGCGACGAATGATTTTACTGAAGATGGTATCCATACTATTTATCGGAGAACTGTAAAAACCAACTCGGGGTTTGCGCGAAAAATAAATCGTTGGCAACTACTTAACAAATAAGTAATTCCATCGATTTTGATTCGGTGCGGCTGAGGTGCGCCCGTGAAAAACTGATGATCTCGTCGCTGAGCAGATTGCAGCTCTTGCGCCAGCGGGGGGCGGCATCGAGAATCTTGATGCAGTCTCGCAATCCTTCCAATCGTACCCCCCTCACCTGATAGTGAATGGCTTGATTCAACCGGTCGGCAAGGAGTGGATAAAAGAGGAGCTCGAGTCCGGCGTTGGAGGCCAATTCGGGCAGATAAATGGAGACGCGAGGCGGGACAACATGACTCGATTGGGCGACATCGGGAAAGCCGATACCTTCGAGCGACTTTTTGATCATCGCCTGCAGTGCTTCCACACTGAGAACCTGAATTTCGCAGTCTGTTTCGAGATAGTGCACGATGGCCCGAGCCACATGAGGGCTCAAATGCCAATTGAGGTAGCCAGCGGTGCGGGCCGATTGTTCAATCGATTCCACGATCCACCCTTCCGACAGGGGCACCAGTCGCTCATTCTGCCAGATCACATTGGGGAGTTTTTGGGGTAGCGCGATCATTGGAGTGTAAGGCTCTGCACCTCGTTGACGAATTCCTTGATATCACGGAACTTCCGATAGACCGAAGCAAAACGGACGTAGGCGACTTCATCGAGTTTGCGCAGGCGGATCATGATCTTTTCGCCAATGGCCACTGTGGGGATTTCCCGATCGTAGGTTTTGACCAGCTCATCGATGATTTCCTCCACGGTTCGTTGCAAGGCTTCCGGACTGATGGGGCGTTTTTCGCAGGCTTTTTCAATACCCGATGACAGCTTCCGCTTGTCAAAGGGCTCGTAGCGTCCATCCCGTTTCAGTACCCGGATATCTTCGCGTTCGATCTCCTCGTAAGTTGTAAATCGTTGTCCACAAGCGAGGCACTCCCTTCGGCGACGAATCACGGCGCCATCTTTCCAGGCGCGCGAATCGATCACCTTATCTTCCTGTTCTCCACATTTAGGACACCTCATACAATAGGTTGTGTCAGCACTACACCTATATCACAATGCATGGTATCGTCAAGAACGGCTGTTTGAGCTCCTATATAATAGAGACAAAAGAGCGTCCCGGGAGCTGAAACGGCACTCCCGGGATGGGTGATTCTGAGGAAACCACTGGTCAGGCTTGGGCTTTATACTGGCTTCCCGTCTGATTATCGGTCGTGGCACTTCCATCGGCCAGATAGGCGATGAGTTGGCTCAACGTTGTTTCGAATGTGGTATCGGTGGTAGTGGTCGAATCAGTGGATTCGCTGCTGTCTTTGGATGAGGTGAGTTTGAGCGTGAAAGAAATCGTGTCGGTTTCTTCCGTGCTGTCGCTTTCCTCAGGTGGAGGTGGTGGACGTTGACCACCTTTGGCCATGTTGGTTTTAATGGTGTCAAACGCGCTCTTCGCGGCATCTAGATCACCCGATTCCAGCGCATCCGAAAGCGCCTGAAAATCTTTCGCCATCGGATTGTCGCTATTGGTGCTGCCACCTTCGCTCGAAGAGCTGGCGTTGGCGGATTTACTGGCCATGTCCTTCTGGATGGCGGCAAAGGCGGTTTTTGCGGCTTCCAAATCGCCTGACTCAAGTGCCTCGGTCAGATCCTCCATGTTTTGTTTGCGTTGACTGGTCTTGCTTTGGGTGAGCTCGAAGATGTAACTACTCGAGCTCGATGATGAGACTGCGGATATGCTCATGGGTGTGTCCCTTTCTCCATTGTGGAATGATTTGTTTACTCTCGAACCCGGGCGATCTCATGGGAGTCCGCTCGGCATAACGGTTGCTTATGCCGGGGTTGTCGGAGTGAGTACCACTCGCTTTAGAAGTATTTGAGGGTGACGACGGCTCACTAATCCGCGTCAAGAGAGCGGGTGCGTCTGAGCGGAAATCTTTTCCAGAGAAGAGGTGGATCAGCGAAGCAGGATCTGCTGCGCTTGCGCATCGATGGCGCGGGCTTTGTCGAGCGTATCAGCGAGGACGCAGTAGTGGCCCATCTTGCGACCGGGCCGTGCATCGCTCTTGCCGTAGAGATGGAGACGAAGTCCGGGCATGGCGAGAAGCTTCTCCCACGGCGGAGTCCCCTTCTCCCACAAATCGCCAAGCAGATTGCGCATCAGTACGGGACAAAGGAGATTCGTCTGGCCGAGCGGCAGGCCGCACACGGCGCGCAGCTGTTGTTCGAACTGGCTGGTGACGCAGGCGTCAAAGCTGTAGTGGCCGGAGTTGTGCGGGCGCGGCGCGGTCTCGTTGATCAGGAGTGTGCCGTCTGGCGTGAGGAACATTTCGACCGCGAGCAGGCCGACTAGGTCCATCTTGCGGGCGAGTTTCTCGGCAAGCTGGCAGGCCTGATCATGAATGGCCGACTCGAACGCGGCGGGCGCTTCCGAGATGGCGAGGATGTGGTGCTCGTGCTGATTGTGCGCAACGGGGAAGCAACGCACTTCGCCTTTGGTAGTGCGGGCTACGATGACGGAGAGTTCCGCGGTGAACGTGATCCACTTCTCCACGACTCCAGTGGCCGCGCCGTGCTGCTTCCATACAGCGGCGAGATCCTCGGAGCCGTTGAGCTTGATCTGGCCTTTGCCATCGTAACCGAAGTCAGCGGTCTTCAGGACGCAAGTGCCGAGTTCGTTGACGGCCTGTTGCAGAGCTTCGGCGCTTTCCACTACATGAAAGGGTGCGACGGGAAATCCGTGCTGGCGGAGATACTCCTTCTCGCGGCGGCGGTTCTGCGAAATGTGCAGGATCTCGCGTGAAGGATGAATCGCCACTTTGGAAGCGAGAAAGTCGAGCGCGGCCACGGGGATGTTTTCGAACTCGTAGCTGACGACGTCCACGCTGCGGGCGAATTCTTCCAGCGCGACGAGGTCGGTGTAGGAATTGGTGAACTGACGATCTGCCAGTTGACCTGCGGGACTGTCCTCCGCCGGTTCGTAGATGTGGACGCGATAACCGAGCTTGCGCGCCGCGATGGTGAACATGCGGCCGAGTTGACCTCCACCAAGGAGGCCGAGGGTTGCGCCGGGAAGAATCGGTTTCATGGAGACCATCTGCATAACGACCGAAACGTTACGCCTTCGGGAGTTTCTGGCGCAATACCGTATTCGTCTGTGCGGTGCGGAACTTCTTCCACTTCGTGGCGAGTTTCTCGTCGTGCAGGGCGAGGATGGAGATCGCGAGCAACGCGGCGTTCTTCGCTCCGGGTGTGCCGATGGCGAGACAGCCTACAGGAATGCCGCCGGGCATCTGCGCGATGGACAGTAAGGAGTCGAGTCCCTTGAGCGCTTTGCTTTCCACCGGAATTCCGAGAACGGGCAACGTGGTGAAAGCGGCGGCCATGCCGGGAAGATGGGCCGCGCCACCTGCGCCGGCGATGATGAGTTGCAGTCCGCGATCGGCAGCGGAGCAGGCGTAGTCGCGCAATTTATGCGGCGTGCGATGGGCCGAGACAACCTGCTTCTCGTAGGAAACGCCGAACTCTTCCAAGGTCTGCGCGGTGATCGAGAGAGTCGACCAGTCCGACGTGCTGCCCATGATGAGGCCCACGCGTGGGGCGGAAGCGGATTTCTTTTTCATAGGGCAACGAAGGGAATGATGAGTGAAAATGAGAGGGTAAAAAACGAAAATACAGAGGGAAAACGGGAAGGCTTGGGGGAAAAGAAAAAGGGAGAAACCCGGAGGCTTCTCCCTTTTTTTAAAGCACGAAGTTATTTCTTCTTCGCGGCCTTCTTTTTAGGGGCGGCCTTCTTGACAACTTTCTTGACGGCCTTCTTGGCGACTTTTTTCTTTACTGCCATGTGAACTCACCCCCTTTGGAAAATCCCTCATTTCTTTTGGGAAGTGATGAATTAATAGTAATCACTGGTGATGTGAATAACTTTTTTCTACGCATCGCGTCAAACATAATTTTAATTTTATTGCATTTTTTTTCGTGACGCATCTTCTCAACAAACGCGTGATGAATTGATTTTTGCGAAAAATTATTTGTGAAAACGCGATTCGAAAAATCAGTTTTTCCCTCGAGAATCGCGTAATTTCTCGATGATGCGCTCTGCGATTCCGATGACGGGCCAGAGTCTTCCGATGCCTTCGTAACCGCACGCGAGCAATCCGCGCTCCGGTCCGATGAATTCCACGCCGCGCGACTTCAACAGCTCCACATTTGCTTTCGTCGCGGGATGTTCCCACATCTTTCCGTTCATCGCGGGTGCGATCAAAACAGGCGCGAGCGTGGCGAGCAACACACTCGTCAGCACCTCGGGAGCGAGACCATGCGCGTATTCGGCGATGATGTTGGCCGTGGCGGGAGCGATGACGACGAGGTCGGCATCGTCGGAGAGATTGAGGTGGGAGGGCTTGCCGCCGAGTGTGCCTTCGTCGTCGTCAATCGCGACGGTGCGATGCGTGATGGCGGCGAAGGTGAGCGGTGTGACAAACTTACGCGCTTCGCGCGTGAGGACGACGTCGACGTCGATGCCGGACTTGGTGAGGATGCTGGCGATGTCGGCGGCGCGGTACGCGGCGATGGAGGCCGTGACGCCGAGGACGACGCGCGGTCGGCGGGTCGAGACCTCTTCTTCAGCCTTCGCGGGTGAGACTTTTTTCTTCGTGCTCATTGGTTTTATTCCGTTTTTGAAAATCCCTTCAGCATATCGGCGCGCTTTCGCAGGCAACTTAGAATTAAACGAGGGTGAGACGACTGCTGAGGTAGCGTTCGGCGCGCATGATGGCGCGAAACTTGGTGAGATCCTCTTCCATCGAGCCGCTGAGGATGGTGTAGCGATAGAGCCGCCAGTTGCGCATCTCTTCGCGACCGCGATCGAGGCGCATGCGGATTTGCTCTTCGCTTTCCGTGCCACGCTTGCGCAGACGGCGTTCGAGTTCATCGATGGTGGGTGGCATGATGAAGACATCGACGAGGGAGGAGCGGATGAGCGCGTCACTGCAGGAGCGGATGGCGGAGGCGCCCTGCACGTCGATGTCGAGGAGGACATCAGTCCCCTCCTCCAGCGCCTTCTTTACCGGTGCGAGCAAGGTGCCGTAGTAATTCTGGTGCACCTTGGCATATTCGAGCATTTCGCCCGCCTTGATGCGGGATTCGAACTGCTCGGTGCTGAGGAAGTGGTAATCCGCACCATCCGTCTCGCCGGGACGCGGCGAGCGCGTGGTGCAGGAGACGGAGTAGATGAAGTCGGGCGTGGCGCGGAGATTACCGCAGAGAGTGCTTTTCCCGGTGCCGGAAGGCGCGGAAATGACGAAGAGAATGCCTTGGCGGCGAAAGCTTGGAGCGGTCATTCGATATTCTGGACTTGTTCGCGGATTTTTTCCAACTCTGTTTTCAGGCTGACGACAGCTTGCGAGATGATAAGGTCGTTGGCTTTGCTGCCGATGGTGTTCACCTCGCGGTTGAGCTCCTGGATGATGAAGTCGAGCGTGCGACCAATGGCCTCGTCCTTGTCGAGGAGCGATTCCACCTGATCGAGGTGACTGCGAAAGCGGGTGAGTTCCTCGGTGATGTCGGAACGGTCCGCAAAGAATACGATCTCCTTCATCAACCGTTCATCCGTCGGGGCGATTTCCACATCGGCATTGCGAGCACGTTCAAAGAGCGCGGTGCGGTGACGCTCCATGACCAGTGGGGCCTGCTTTGTGATCGTCTGGGCGGCGGCGCGAATGAATTTGATGCGTTTCTTGAGATCTTTCGCCAGTGCGGCGCCTTCCTTGCGGCGCATCGCGAGCAGATCGTCGAGCGATTGACGCAGGGCTTTTTGCAAGCCGGGCCAGATGACTTCCGGATCAACTTCGGCACGCACGGGCTCACCGAGAACGCCGGGGCCGCGCAGGATGGTTTCGATGGAAATGGAGTCGCTGAGCTTGAGATGACGGCAGAGACGTTGTAGTTGCGAATGGTAGTCCTTCGCTGCCGCAAGGTTGATCGTCGATCCTGCGCCCAATTGCGCGCGATTGGAGGCCTCGTGGAGAACGACGGCAACGGTGAGACGTCCGCGGGAGATGCGCGCGTTGATTTCATCGCGCAGTCGCGGCTCGATTTCGCCAAGTGAACGAGGAAGGGTGAGCGCGATCTCGCTTTGCTTGCGGTTGACGCTGCTGATTTCCACGGTGATGGATTGTCCGGCAAAGGTGACTTTGCCGCGGCCGTAGCCAGTCATGCTTCTCATGGGGGGGAAAGTACGGGGTGCTAAGTTGTCGTTTTCAGTTCGAGGTTTTCAGTTTTCAGCGAGAGAAAGAGCTTTCGGACGCTCACGAGTAAATCGTTCGCGCCTACTTTTTCCGGCCTCCGGTCTCCTTTTTACGCCTTGCCGCTGAGCCCGAGGAGGCGGGCCACTTCGTAGACGTCCTTGTCGCCGCGACCGGAGAGGTTGGTGATGATCAACTGATCTTTCTTCAGTGTAGGGGCGAGCTTGATCGTATGCGCGACGGCATGGGAGCTCTCGAGCGCAGGTATGATTCCCTCGAGACGACTCAGGAGCTGGAAGGCTTCCAAGGCTTCCGTGTCGGTGGCGAAGTCGTATTCGGCGCGGCCGATCTCGCGCAGATAGGCGTGTTCGGGGCCGACTGCGGCGTAGTCGAGACCGGCAGAAACGGAATGGGTCAATTCAATCTGGCCATTCGCGTCCTGCAGAATATAAGTCTGCGCGCCTTGCAAGACGCCGACGCTGCCACCCTGGAAGCGCGCCGCGTGACGGCCGGGCTTGATCCCCTCGCCGCCGGCTTCGATGCCGATCATGCGGACCTTTTCGTCCTTGATGAAGGGATAGAAGAGACCGATGGCATTGCTGCCACCGCCCACGCAAGCGACGAGTGCATCCGGCAGGCGGCCTTCGGCTTTGAGAATCTGTTCGCGGGCTTCGTCGCCGATGATGCGCTGGAAATCGCGCACCATGGCCGGGTACGGATGCGCGCCGTAAGCGGTGCCGAGGACGTAATGGGTGGTGCGCACGTTGGTCACCCAATCGCGCATCGCTTCGTTGACTGCTTCCTTGAGCGTCTTCTGTCCGGCATGAACGCCAACCACGGTCGCGCCGAGAATGCGCATGCGGATGACGTTGAGTTCCTGGCGGCGCATGTCTTCCGCGCCCATGTAAATGACACATTCCAGTCCGAATCGGGCCGCGACGGTGGCCGTGGCGACGCCGTGTTGACCGGCACCGGTTTCCGCGATGAGTCGTTTCTTGCCCATGCGGCGGGCGAGCAAGGCTTGCGCGAGCGCGTTATTGATCTTGTGCGCACCGGTGTGGTTGAGATCTTCGCGCTTGAGGTAAATCTTAGCGCCGCCGAGATGTTGCGTGAGCCGTTCCGCGTAGTAGAGCGGCGACGGACGACCGACGAAATCGCGCATGAGGCTCTGCAATTCCTGCTGGAAGGCGGGATCCGCGCTGGCCTTTTGGTATTCTGTTGTGAGTTCTTCGAGCGGGGCGAAGAGGGTTTCCGGCACGAACATGCCACCGAATGGACCGAAGTGGCCGGTGGCGTCGGGGACGCTGGCTAACTGCTTTTGCATACGCGTATAAATTCCTTCACTTTACGATGATCTTTTTTGCCGGGCTCCGCTTCCACGCCGCTCGACACGTCGACGGCGTAAGGCTGCACGGTGCGGATGGCTTCTGCAACATTTTCGGGGGTGAGCCCACCCGAGAGAATCAGCGGCTTGGCGGTGCTTTGCTTGAACTCGACGGCGAGTTTCCAATCGAAGACCTTGCCGGTGCCGCCGTAATTGGTGGACGGCGTATCGAGCAAAAAGCCCATGACGTTGTATTCCGACACGTGATGAGAGGTGTTGGATTGCGGGGAAAGCGCCTTGATGAGCCGACGCGGATAGAGTGCGCGGCAGCGGTCGGGCAATTCGTCGCCATGCAATTGCCAGATGTCGAAGGTGGCGACGGTTTCGATATCGCGGACTTCGGGGGGAGTGGCGTTGACCGTGACGGCCACCGATTGGATGAAGGGTGGCAACTGCCGCACGATGCGACCGGCGGCGGCGGGCGTGATGTAGCGCGGACTCTTGGGATAGAGCACAAATCCGAGGGCGTCGGCACCCGCTTCGATGGCGGCGAAGGCGTCGGCGTCGTTGGTAATTCCACAAATTTTGACGCGGATCATGGTGAAGTAAAAAGCTATCAGAAAAGGGGTAACGGGAAAGGATAAAAGGCGGACGGAAGTCTCGCGGAAAAAAATGAGGAACCCGGGCTCCCAACCGCTCCGAACGTCACCAGGGATTTCTCGCTCCCCCTTCCCTTTCATGGCGCGAGCGAGGACGAAACGGAGTGGGGCCATGACGCAATCCTACACCGGATGCGGGCCGATCGTTAGGCTTAGGTTGGCTGCGTTGGCTACGTGTGCGACATTTTTGCGGGCGAAGACGCAAAGATGGGCGGGATGGAAGGCTGACGAAACGCGCTGAAAAAGGCAACGCGGGGTCCGGATTTCCAGACCCCGCATGCTGATGGACCACTGCAATTTGCTCGCGGCTAGTTCATGTCCGTGAAGCCTTCTTCCATGGGAATGACGTTGCGGGTGCCGGTTTTTTCCGTCGTGGCGAGTGGCACCGATGCGGCGGGTTCCGGGGTGGAGCTTCGTGCCGGGGTGGCTGGACGCGAAGCCGTATGCCGGGATACCGTTATGCTCTTCGGCGTCGAAGTCCGCGGGCGGGCCGTGTGCTGGGCGGCAGCGTGGTGGCCTTCCACCAATAGGAGCAGTTCTTCCACGGCGGCTTTGAGTTCCTCGGCCTGCGCGTTGAGCTCTTCCGAGGCGCTGGCGGTTTCTTCGGCGCTGGCGGCGTTGGACTGGGTGACCTTGTCCATTTGCGTGAGGGCGGTGTTCACCTGCCCGATGCCTTGGGATTGCTCCTTGGACGCGGTGGCAATTTGCCCGATGGCTTCGTCGACGCGACCGACCTTGTCGAGAATCTCCTGGAGACCGGTGTCGACCTGATGCGATTTTCCATCGATGTCGGAGAGTTTCTTCACGACGTCCTCATTGATGCGCACACCGGTTTCGCTCTTGTGGATGGAGTCTTCGATGATGGAGGCGGTTTCCTTGGCGGCGTCGGCACTGCGCTTGGCGAGGTTGCGCACTTCGTCCGCGACCACGGCGAATCCCATGCCAGCTTCCCCGGCGCGGGCGGCTTCGACGGCGGCATTGAGCGCGAGGATGTTCGTCTGGAAGGCAATCTCGTCGATGGTCTTGATGATCTTCGAAATGGAATCGCTGGATACCTTGATGGCTTCCATTGCGTCGGTGAGTTGCTTCGAGGAGGTCTGCGCTTCGTTGACGGACGCTTTCAATTCGCGAACCCGGTCGACATTCTCGGAAGTGGTCTGGCGGGTGGCGCTGGCGAGGGTCTTCGAGTCCTGCGCACTGTTTGAATTGGCCTGCACGATGCTGGCCATTTCCTCCATGGAGGACGACGTTTCCTCGATGGATGCGGCCGATTCACTCGCGCCTTGGGCGAGTTGCTGGCTGGAGGCGGAGACTTGTCCCGCCGCGGAGGCGACCTGTTCAGAGTTGTTGCCGATCACATCGGAGATGCGCTTGAGGGCGGAGTTTACATTGCGGATGCTGATCACCGAGCCGATCACGCCCGCGGCCACGCCGGCAAGCGAGACGAGCGACAGGACCCACATGGTCTGTTGCACGAGGTTGTCGAGATAGACGCCTTTTTCGTTCGAGCGTTTGAGATTGAAGGCCAGCATGTTGTCGACGACCTTGATATAAGCGTCGTAGGCGGTTTCGAGTTCTCCCTCGAATAGCTTTTCCGCTTCGGCAGGATTGGTCTCCAGCATCGCGCCATACTGTTTTCTGAGGCGGCTGTAGATTTCCCGCTTTTGCTTGGCTTCGGCGATGAGATCGCGATTGGCCTGGGAGATGACGGCGGCTTCGTAGCGTTTGAAGGCTTCCGTGTTTTCAGCAGAGATCTGGTTGATGCGCTCTTCGATCTGCTTGCGCTTTTCCGGAGTCTTGGCGTCGCCCATGCGTCCTAGGAGCACCATGATTTTGCGCGTGCCGCTGTTGAGATTGGCGGATTCGCTGAGGCAGGGGATGAAGTTTTTGACGACGAGCGTCTTGGTTTCGTTGATTTCCATTAGCGAGTAAATGGAGACCCCCGCTAGGAGCAACATCATCAGGCACAACAGGCACGCATTGACGGTCATTCGTTTTCCGATGGTCCAAACTTTCATGGTTCATTCCTTTGGTTAAAATATTGGAGTGGTACAGCTTGAGCGATGGGTAATCCGGGGGGATTCTTCCTGTCGCTTTTAGTCCCTTACACCTTCTGGCTGAATTGGTTCCTCCTTTTCTAAGTCGTTCTCTTTTATGGAAATTTAATATTCCGTTTTATCTAAAGAGCCATATCGGTCGTAATTTTAAGTTATAAATATTTTTCATAATTAGATTAATACCTGTGCCTAAAATCTAATGAGGGAATTAAGAAGTGCTTACTTCCAAAAGAAGGAAAGGCACCAAGTTCAGGCAGGTGGGAGCGGCAAAAAAAATCCCCGGATGGGGATATGAGCGCATTTACTTTTGAACCGGAACAAATCCGGAGCATACGGCGCGAACAAGCGGAAGCGGATGATCTGCTCTATTCTTTGAGCAAGAGCTCGGCGATCTTCGCGGGAATGTTGTCGGCGCGCATAAGGGTTTCGCCGACGAGAATGGCGTTGATCCCCTGCTCGCGGACGTAGCGGACGTCGGCTTCTGTCTTGATGCCGCTTTCGCTGACGGCCACGCAATCGCTGGGAATTTCCTCCGCGAGTTCTTCGGTGGTCTTGAGGTCGACCTGGAAGGTTTTCAAGTTGCGGTTGTTGATGCCGATGATGTCGGCACCGAGATCGAGGGCGCGGTCCATTTCGCGGAGGTTGTGGACTTCCACGAGGACGTCGAGGTGACAGCTCTGCGCGATGTCGAAGAGGTGTTGGAGCGGTTCGTCTTTTTCAAACGCGGCAACGATGAGGAGGATGGCATCGGCCCCGGCGACGGAGCTCTCGTAGATCTGGTATTCGTGGACGATGAAGTCTTTGCGCAGGAGCGGGAGATCGACTTGCAGGCGGATGTCTTCGAGGTAGGAGAGTTTACCTTGGAAATACTTTTCGTCGGTGAGGACGCTGAGTGCATGCGCGCCGCCACGGGCGTATTCGCGGGCTTGGGCGATGGGATTGAAATTGGGCGTGATGACGCCGACCGAGGGAGAGGCTTTTTTGACTTCGGCGATGAGGCCGACTTCTTCGCCGCGATTGATGGCGGAACGGAAGCCGCGAAAATCGGTGCGGGCCAGCGCGGTTTTCTTGAGCTGGGCTACGAGCGGTTCGAGCCGTTTCCATTCGGCTTCTTTCGAAGCGATGATTTCCGCCAACTTGTCGTTCATGGTTTTGTTAAAGTCAAATCTCAGAGGTCAAAGGTACCATTCAAAACGCAAAAGTACAGTCGTAGCGTCTTGTGGGTTTACTCCTCATCATCCTCGGTGATGTCGGTGCGCTTCTTGCCCCGCAGGAAGGCTTCGACGAAGGCTTTCAGGTCGCCATCGAGGACGCCTTGGACGTCGCTGGTTTGTTCGCCGGTGCGGAGGTCCTTCACCATCTGGTAGGGCTGCAGGACGTAGGAACGGATCTGGCGACCCCAACCGATTTCGCCCTTTTCGCTGTAGTGTCGCTCCATCTCGGCGCGCTTTTTGTCCATCTCCAGTTCGTAGAGGCGAGACTTCAAGACGCCCATGGCGGAGGCGCGATTCTTGATCTGGGAGCGTTCGTTTTGGCAGGTGACGACGAGGCCGGAGGGAATGTGGGTGATGCGGACGGCGGAGTCGGTGGTGTTGACCCCCTGCCCGCCGTGTCCACCGGCGCGGTACACGTCCACGCGGATGTCTTTTTCTTCAATCTGGATGTCGATCGTGTCGTCGATTTCGGGCAGGACGTCGAGCGAGGCGAAAGAGGTTTGGCGTTTGCCCGCCGCGTTGAACGGAGAGATGCGGACGAGACGGTGAACGCCGTGCTCGGATTTGAATTTGCCGTAGGCGTATTCGCCCGTGATTTTGAGCGTGGCCGTTTTGATGCCCGCTTCTTCCCCGCCGAGAATGTCGAGCATGGCGACGCTGAAGCCGGAGCGTTCGGCGTAGCGTTGGTACATGCGCAGCATCATGTTGGCCCAGTCGCAGGCCTCGGTGCCACCGGCTCCGGCGTGGAGACTGATGATCGCATTATTGCGGTCCATCGGCTGGCTGAGCAGGACGGTGATTTCGAACGTACCGAGTTCTTTTTCGATCTCGTCGTACTCGGTGCGGATTTCCGCGTAGCCAGCGTCGCTGGGTTCCTCGGTGACGAGTTCAGCGAGGACTTTGATGTCGGCAATGCGGGATTCCAGCTTGGCCAGCGGGCCGAGCTTGTTGCGGATGCTGTTGGTTTCGCCGATGAGTTTCTGGGCGCGCTGGGTGTCGTTCCAGAAATCACCCGCAGCCATAAGGGCTTCGAGTTCTGTTAAACGGGCATTAAGTCCGGGTAAGTCAAAGAAACCTCCGCAGTTGCGCGAGACGCGCTTCGATGACGGAGAAATCGGGGAGAAACTCGTTAGCCATAAGAACTGTCTATCAAACCCGATGCGGGGAAAAGACGAAAGGCTTTTTTGACGAAATTGATGGAATTCACTTCCACTGATAGATCTTCCACGGTTCGGCGAAGCCGAGAAAGCCGTCCTTCTGGGGCGTGTAATCCCTGGAGTTGTCGCCGTAGTGAGAGAGATACATCTTGTGCTTGAGCGAATCGGGGAAGGTCTTGATCTCGTCGTAGGTGGCGTGAACCGCGCCGTAGCCGCCAAGCTGGCAATCGTGGAATACGGCTTCGGCCTGCGAGGGATCAATGTGCTGGAAGAGGGTGGGATCGAAGCGGGTATCGGCGGTAAAGATGACGCGGCCGTCCACGCGCAGGCCCGTGGACCAGAAGGCTTGTTCCCAGCGGACGACTTCCGCCGGAACGTGGATGGTGCGGAAGATGTCGAGATGGATGCCATCGACTTCGATCCGGTAGATTTCGCGTGGCGTGGCCTGGACCCATTGCGGCCAGAGCGGGGAGATGAAGTCGGAGAAGCGGAGCAGGCCAGCTTCATTGTATTCGCAGCCACCCTTGAGCGATTTCTCCCAGAGGATGTCCTGATAGGTGGGCGTGATGATCACCTTCGGTTTCTGCTTCTTGATATAGCGGGAGCTGAGCAGGAGCTCTTCCACTCCGCCGATGTGGTCGGCATGGGAATGGGTGAAGTGGTAGTAGTCGAAGTCGGTGACCGCGATGCCCTTTTCGTAAAGGGCCTGTGGGATGTTCGAGCCGATGTCGACGAGAATGGTTTTGCCGTTCTTGGCGATAATCAAGGAGGTTTGGGCGTGCTTCTTGGCAAACGCGGAACCGACTCCCACAAAGCAGAAAACGAGCCCCGTCTCGCTGGCTTTTTTGATGACATCAAGCATGAGTTAAATATGTGAAAAATAAGCTAAGCCATTGATTGATAAGCTATATGGAAGATTGATAGCACCATTTCGGAATTTTCCAAGTGCGAAATGATCGCAATGGTGTGGGCCGGTGATTTGACGTTTGAAGATAAAGCATGCTAATGTTCGCCCTCCGATGCATCAGTTTCCCTTGTTTTTAGTCGTACGCCGATGAAAACCTCCTTCATCCGCTTCCGGCCCAGATTATTCGAGACGCTCCAGACATACGATCTTGCAACTTTTTTCAAGGATCTCATTGCCGGTCTCACCGTGGGTATCGTGGCACTGCCGTTGGCCATGGCATTTGGTATCGGTTCGGGAGTGAAACCGGAACAGGGATTATATACCGCCATTATTGCGGGTTTTCTCATTTCCTTCTTTAGCGGGTCCAAGGTGCAGATCGGGGGACCGACGGGCGCTTTCATGGTGATCCTTTATAATATCATGCAGAAGCACGGTTTCTCCGACTTGCTGCTGTGTGGGGCGATTGCGGGGGTGATCCTGATATTCATGGGCCTCTTTCGCATGGGGACGTTGATCAAGTACATCCCCTACCCGATCACGTCCGGGTTCACGAGCGGCATCGCGGTGCTGATCGGGCTGAATCAGGTGAAGGATTTCTTCGGGCTGAAAATCGAAGGCGGTATGCCAGCCGATTTCTTCGACAAGCTGGAAGTGCTGGCCCGTCACTTTTTGACGCTCGATCCTACCACGACGATCTTTTCCGCGCTCTCGCTGGCGATCATTTTACTGTGGCCACGACTGGTCACGCGTCGGCTTCCCGGCTCGATCATCGCCCTGCTGCTCGGCACGACCGTGGCCGTGCTGATCAATCTCCCGGTCGAAACCATCGGCACGAAATTTGGTGGCATCCCGAACGGATTGCCCGCCTTTCATGCGCCGGAAATCACTTTCGCCAAGATTAAGTTGTTGCTGCCCGACGCGATGACCATCGCGTTGCTCGCGGCGATTGAATCGCTGCTGTGCGCTGTGGTGGCCGACGGATTGACCGGGGATCGTCACGATTCAAACACGGAACTCGTGGCACAGGGTATCGCGAACCTCGTGGTTCCCTTTTTCGGCGGTATCGCTGCGACGGGGGCCATTGCCCGGACCGCGACGAATATCGAGAACGGCGGCAAGACGCCGATTGCGGGATTGATCCACGCGGGGACCTTGCTGGTAATTGTCCTGGTGGCTGCGCCTTTGGCCAAAAGTGTTCCGCTTGCGATTCTGAGCGCCGTCACGATCATGGTGGCGTTCAACATGGGCGAGTGGCATGAGTTCACCCGCCTGCGCAAAATGCCGCGCAGCGATGCGCTCGTGTTGGTGGCCACCTTTGGCCTGACGGTGATCATGGATCTGACCGTCGCGGTCGAGGTCGGCATGGTCATGGCGGCGTTCCTCTTCATCAAACGCGTGTCCGAGACCACGCAGATCACGAAGGTCACCCCCGAAAGCGAACCCGAGGGCGCACACCATTCGCTCATCGGCAAGGATGTACCCTCCGGCGTGATGGTTTACCGCATCTACGGCCCCTTCTTCTTTGGGGCGGCCGAGAAGATGGAAGAGGCGTTCGAAAGTATCTACGATCTGCCACGGGTGTTGATTTTGAAGATGCACACGGTCCCCGCAATGGATGCGACGGCGCTCAATGCGCTCGAGTCGCTCTACGAGAAATTGCAGAGCCGGGGGTGTCACCTCATCCTCAGCGCGCCGCATACGCAGCCGTTCTTCATGATGACCCAGGCCGGGTTCATCGACCGTCTCGGTCCGGAGAATGTCACGGCGGACCTCGACGACGCCCTCACGCGCTCGAAGTGGCTGCTGGCGGCTTCGGTGAAAAACCCACACGCGAAGTAAGCGGTGAGAACTGGAATGTGTTCCCCAACGCATTCCGGGTCGTTGATAGCAAAAAGTTTGCATAAGTTCGCGCCCCATTCGGGTCGATAGAGAGCTAACGACCCATTCTCGGAATGGATCGGCAAAGATTTCCGCTTTCCAAGGCGAATGACTTGCACTAGGAAAAGAGCTGAAACAAACCTGTATGCCGGAATTTCGCAAAGATCCGCTGGTTGGACGCTGGGTGGTATTCGCCCCCGAGCGCAAGCAACGTCCCCAGGAATATGGCAAATTGGATCTGCCAGTGCCCGCCACCGATGCCTTCGCCGAAGGCAATGAATCCCTGACTCCGCCCGAGGTGTTCGCGGTGCGTCCGCAAGGTTCGCCCGCCAACGGCCCCGGCTGGCGCGTGCGCGTGGTGCCGAACCGTTATCCCGCGCTGCGCATCGAAGGCTCGCTCGATCCGGAAGCGGTCGGCTTCTACGACCGGATGAACGGCATCGGCGCGCACGAAGTCATCATCGAAACGCCGGATTCGCACAAGGCGCTGGAGGAATTGCCCATTGAAGGCGTCGCGGATGTGCTGACAGCTTACAAGGTGCGCATCGCGGACCTGATGAAGGACCCGCGCTTTCGCTATCTGCTGGTTTTCAAAAATGTCGGCCCCATGGCCGGAGCGTCGCTCGGTCACGCGCATTCGCAGCTCATCGCCATGCCGGTGACGCCGCAGGCGGTTAAAGAAAAGCTGGATGCGGCGAAGAATTACTACGACCTAAAAGAGCGCAATATCTTTCAGGACATTCTGCAGAACGAACTGCGCACGGGCGAGCGGGTGGTGTACCAGAACCACGGCTTCGTCGTGTTCTGTCCGTTCGCGAGCCGGTTTCCGTTCGAGCTGAGTGTGCTACCGCGCCGTCAGTCGCCAGACTTCCACACGATCGACGAACACGAGCTCGTCTTGCTCGCTGATGCATTGAAGACCGCGCTGCAGCGGTTGAACGTCGCGCTGGGCAATCCGAACTACAACCTCATTCTCCACACCGCGCCGGTGCGGCGTCCGCGCAAGAATTACTGGACCAGTATCGAGGCCGATTACCGCTGGCATATCGAAATTCTTCCGCGCCTGACCGGCGTGGCGGGATTTGAATTCGGCACCGGGTTCTTCATCAATACGACTCTCCCGGAAGAGGCGGCTCAATTCTTGCGTCACGTCAGCCATTACTAATTTTAACCCGGAACCAGAATAGAATCATGAACGTCATTCTCCTCTGGCACATGCACCAGCCGTACTACGTCAATCCGTTGACGAAGACGGCAATGATGCCGTGGGTGCGGCTGCACTCGGTCAAGGGTTACCTCGACATGATCGACCTGCTGGAGCGGGTGCCAAACGTGTTGGTGAATTTCAATTTCACTCCTGTGCTGGTGAAGCAGATCGAAGAGCTCGCCAATGGCGAGGTGACCGATCTGTGGGAAAGCTGGTCGCGCAAGCCGGTGGAGGAATTGCACGTCGACGAAAAGAAGCGCATCCTGGAGGATTTCTTCAAGCTGAACTGGGATACGATGGTCAAGCCGTACCCGCGCTATCTCGAACTGCTCCATCGCCGCGGCATGACGTGGAGCGAGCAGACGATGGATGAGGCGGTTTCGCTTTTCTCCGCCGAGGATTTCCGGGACTTGCAGGTCTGGTACAACCTCGCCTGGTGCGGTCACTCCGCCGTGCGCCGCTATCCGGTGCTGGACGAACTCAAGAAGCAGGGGCGCGACTTCACCGAGGAGCAGAAGAACACGGTCCTCGATATTCACCGCGAGATTCTCAAGCTCGTACTCTCGCTCTATCGCGATGCCGTGGCACGCGGACAGGTGGAAATCACGACCACCCCATATTTCCATCCCATCATGCCGCTGGTGTACGACACCGATTTCGCCCGCCGTTGCATGCCGCACGCGACGTTGCCGCTGCGGTTCTCCGCGCCCGAAGATGTGCGCGCGCAGCTTCGTCTCGCGCAGGAACAACACGAACGCGTGTTCGGCCAGAAGGCGCGCGGCTTGTGGCCTTCGGAAGGGTCCATCGCACCTGAACTGATTCCACTGTTTCAGGATGCGGGCATTGAATATTTCTGCACCGACGAGGGCAATCTCTTCCACAGTCTCGAGCATGATCCCGCGTGGGCGGGCAAGCACGTTGACCATCTGGAACTCTTTCAGGGCTGGCGCATCCGCCACGATGACGCGCAGGTGCAGGCGCTCTTCCGCGAGCGTCCCCTCTCCGACTTCATCGGGTTCAACGCCGCGCGCAACGAAGCCTCGCGTTCGGTCGATTACCTGATGCATCACCTCGATCATCTTGCTTCCATTTTGACGCATCCGCATCAGGCTGTGTTGCTCGCGCTCGACGGCGAAAATGCGTGGGAAGCGTTCGCGGATGGTGGCGAGAAATTCCTCACGCTGTTCTATCAAGCCCTCGCTGAACGGCAGAATTTCCGCACGCGACGCCTCGGCGGTTACTTCACCGAATTCCCCGCGAACGCCGAATGCACGCAGTTGCACACCGGTTCGTGGATCAATAGCGATTTCGATATCTGGATCGGTGACCCGGAGGAAAACAAGGGCTGGGAATGGATCGGTCAGACGCGGCAGTTCCTCGTCGATCGGCTGGCCCACAACGACGTCCCCGCCGAGACCGCGATGAAAGCATGGTGGGCGATCTACGCGGCCGAGGGCAGCGACTGGTTCTGGTGGTACGGGCCCGATTTCAACACCGACTGCGATTTCCTCTTCGACGAATTGTTCCGCACGCATCTGCAGAACGTGTACCGATTGCTCGGCGTCACGCCGCCGGCTTACCTCGATGTGCCGATTTGTCTGCCGTCGCAAGCGGTACCCTACACGCTGCCGCACCGTTATGTGCAGGTGGGGCGCAAGGGGCAGGTCGAAAATTATTTCGAATGGGTCGGCGCGGGACAGTTCGACATCGAACAGCAGCAGACCGCGATGTACCAGTCCGACCGGATCGGACGTCAGCTTTACTTCGGCTTCAACCACGAACACTTCGTTTTGCGGCTCGATGCGAGTCACCGCCCGGAAATGCTCGTCGTCCAATTCACGACCCCCTCGCCTTGCCGCCTCACCATCGAGCGCGGCGCGCGCACGGCTTATCACGCGCATCTCGAGCAGAGCGAGGATCAAGTCACCTACCACCCGGTCGATACGGCGATTCATGCTGCGTGGGGGGAATTTCTCGTTGTGCTCGTACCGAAGTCGGCCCTGGGCTGGGACAAGGGCGGGCAGATCAGTTTCTTTGTCCAGCTCATGGAAAAGGGACTGCAAAAGGAACGCTATCCCGAACGCGGCGCGATCGAGTTCCCCGTGCCGAACGCGCAGTTCGAAGCGAGCCAGTGGTTTGTGTAGAGCCGGTTCGCTTCCAAACTGATTTCTCGACAAGCTCGAAATGACGCTTGGGCGGGTAAACTTGTCGAGAAATCAGTTCAGAACTCGGAAAGATATATCTCTGGCTTTCTGTTGGCCAGCCAAGAGCTTCCTCCATGAACCCCGACGACAAAGGGGTTGACCGTCGGGGAAGTGGCAGTACGTTCGGTAGAATACAGCCTTCCACAACCTTCAACGGAGATTCTTCCTATGGAATACAGACTGCTTGGTGGATCGGGATTCAAGGTGCCGGTGTTGACGCTGGGAACCGGAACTTTTGGCGGTAGTGGTGAATTTTTCAAGGCGTGGGGCGAGACCGATGTTCAGTCCGCCCGTCGTTTGATCGATATTTGCCTCGAGTCCGGGCTCAACATGTTCGACACCGCCGATGTCTATTCGTATGGCGCGGCCGAGGAAATTCTCGGGCAGGCCATCGCCGGTCGCCGCGACAAGGTGTTGATTTCCACGAAGGCGACGTTTCGTTTCAGCGATGAACCGAATGATGTCGGCTCGTCGCGCCATCATTTGATCCGCTCCGTGGAGAACTCGCTGCGGCGGCTCGGGACGGACTACATCGACCTGTTTCATCTTCATGCCTTTGACGCGCTGACGCCAATAGAGGAAGTGCTCAGTACGCTCGATGCCCTCGTGCGCTCGGGTAAGATTCGTTATGTCGGCTGTTCGAATTTCTCCGGCTGGCACTTGATGAAGTCGCTCGCCGTGGCGGAGAAGTACGGCTATCCGCGTTATGTTTCCCACCAAGCTTATTATTCGCTCGTCGGACGCAGTTTCGAATGGGAACTGTTGCCCCTCGGCGTGGATCAAAAAGTCGGCACGATGGTGTGGAGCCCGCTGGGCTGGGCGCGATTGACCGGCAAGATCCGACGCGGTCAACCGATTCCCCCTGACAGCCGTTTGAACACGAAGGTGGTCGTGGATCTTGGTCCGCCCATTGACGATGAGTATCTCTATCGCATCGTCGATGTCTTGGACGAGATTGCCGCCGAGACGGGAAAGAGCGTCCCGCAGATTGCGTTGAACTGGCTCCTGCAGCGTCCCACCATTTCGACCCTGATCATCGGCGCGCGAAATGAAGAGCAGTTGCGGCAGAATCTGGGAGCGGTGGGTTGGAGTCTGACACCTGAGCAAGTCGCGCGCTTGGAAAAGGCCAGCGCCACGCCGCTCGCCTACCCGTATTTCCATCAACGTCTCCACTTCGACGAACGCAATCCTTTCCCGGTGGCAGTCACAAGCTGATGTTCGGGTCGCAGAAGGGCTCTCAATTTGCGATGGTGGCCGGTCGATTATTAGTTATACGCGCTTCCTTATAGATTTTCTAATGATTATAAATTCCTTGAATGAGGTGGCGTTGATGTCGTAAGTTTATCTTATAGCTTAGTACCGTCACCTTCATGAAACCCTCCCTCTGGAATGATCGTCCTTTTGTCGTAATTTGGGAAGCGACTCGATGCTGCGATCTGGCCTGTCGCCATTGCCGTGCCACGGCCAATCGGCGCCATCATCCAGAAGAGTTGAAAACCGCTGAATCCAAGCGACTTATCGATCAAATTGTGCGTTGTAATCCCGGTATTTTCATCATCACTGGCGGCGACCCGATGCAACGGGAAGATTTGCTGGAATTGGTGCAGTATGCCACTGCCAAGGGACTGCGCGTGGCACTAAGCCCAAGCGCCACCCCCAAATTCCTCAGCACCGACATGAAGCCTTTCCATCAGGCCGGGGTACGGCGCATGTCTTTCAGCCTGGACGGGGCCGAACCGATGACTCACGACGCCTTTCGCGGGGTCGACGGCACGGCGGAATGGACCATGCAGGCCATCCAGTCCGCCCAACAAGTGGGGATCGACATCCAGATCAACACCACGATGACGCGCCAGAACATTGGCGAATTCGACGATTTCAAGCATGTCGTCACGATGCTCAAGCCGGCGGTCTGGACCGTTTTCATGCTCGTTCCCACGGGCCGGGGCAAGTCCAAGGACATGCTCAACGGGCTCGAAGTGGAAACCCTATTCCAAGGTCTAGCTGACTGGGAGCAGGAAGCGCCCTACGAAATCAAGACGACGGAGGGACAGCATTTCCGCCGCGTCTCGCTGCAACGCTGGAAAGCGCGTGGGGGCCGTCGCGAACCAAAGATTGCGGCGATCAACGACGGCAAAGGCTTTGTCTTCATCTCTCACACGGGCGAAATTTGTCCGAGTGGATTCCTGCCGCTCGTAGGTGGCAACGTGCGGAAGGACGAGCTCATCGACGTTTACCGCAACTCACCGATTTTCCAGCAACTGCGCAATCCCGACGCGCTCAAAGGCAAGTGCGGCCGTTGCGAATACCGTGCCCTGTGCGGCGGTTCCCGCGCCCGTGCCTATGCGACGACTGGCGACTTCCTCGCGCCGGAGCCCCTCTGTATTTATCAACCCCACAGCAGCGAACTCCATCACACCACCGCCCAATGATTAATCTGACTACCCTTCTGAGCGGCGAATCGCAACCCGCTGATTACCTCCGTTATGGCCGGGGCCATGGTGCCCCCAAGACCGCCGGCGAACGTCGGCCCATCGTGGTGTGGAACATCACCCGCAGTTGCAATCTGAAGTGCCTGCATTGTTATTCCGATTCGGATGCGAAAAGCTACGCAGGCGAACTCGATTGGGACCAATGCAAGGCAGTGGTCGACGATCTCGCGGCCTACGGCGTTCCCGGTCTGCTGCTTTCCGGCGGCGAACCGCTGGCGCATCCTCAGGTTTTCAAGTTGGCCGATTACGCGAAGAGCAAGGGCCTTCGCCTGACGCTTTCGACCAACGGCACATTGATCACGCCCGACAAGGCGGTGTTGATCAAGCAGATTGGCTTTGCCTACGTCGGCATCTCGCTTGATGGCATCGGATCGACGCACGATCATTTCCGGGGCCGCAAGGGCTCGTTTGAGCTCGCGGTGAACGCGTTTCGTCACTGCCGCGCGGCAGGACAGCGGGTCGGCTTGCGCCTGACGTTGACCAAGCACACGATTGGCGACATCGAAGGCATTCTCGAGTTCATCGAAAAGGAAAACATCGACCGGGTATGCTTCTACCATCTCGTCAACAGCGGACGCGGTGCCGATCTGGCAGCCGTCACACACGACGACACACGCCACGCCATCGACACGATCATGGCCAAGGTGAAGTACTGGCATCAGACCGGGCAGAAGCGTGAAGTTTTGACCGTCGCGCAACCGGCAGACGGTCCCTATCTGTTGCTCAAACTGGCGGAGGAAAACTCTCCACGCCTGAACGACGTACGCCAGTTACTCCAGTGGAACGGCGGCGGCAACAACGGTCCCGGTATTGGCATCGCGAACATCGATTCTCAGGGCAATGTACACCCGGATCAATTTTGGCAGGGATTAACCCTTGGCAACGTCAAGGAAAAGCCCTTTAGTGAGATCTGGGGTCAGTCCACGGATCCGGTTTTGCTTGGATTGCGGAATCGGCGTGCAAAACTCAAAGGACGCTGCCAACGTTGCACTTGGCAGGAAATTTGTGGTGGCGGTTTTCGCGTGCGTGCCTGGCAGCACCATGGCGATCCGTGGCAGGAAGATCCTGGATGCTACTTAAACGAGGAAGAAATCGCACAGGCGTCGGCAGAAGTCAGCTCCTGAGCCAACATTTATCAGTATGGTGTTACCAGTAATTATTCAGGGCGGAATGGGCATCGGCGTCTCCAATTGGGTGCTGGCCCGCGCCGTTTCACAGTGCGGACATCTCGGCGTCGTCTCCGGCACGTCGATTGACTGCGTCTTCACCCGTAGACTGCAAATGGGCGATCCGGGCGGTCACATGCGCCGCGCACTGGCAGCGTTCCCGATCAAGGACATGGCCCAGCGAGTGCTCGACCGCTATTTCGTGCCCGACGGCAAGAAGGACGAAGCCTCTTTCCGTGCCGTACCGATGCAGACGATCGACTCCAGCGCGGCGCTGACCGAGCTGACGGTAATTGCGAACTTCGCGGAAGTTTATCTCGCAAAGGAAGGTCATGATGGCGTGATCGGTGTGAATTTTCTGGAGAAAATTCAGCTTCCCACCCTGCCCTCGCTGTTCGGCGTGATGCTGGCGGGAATCGACTATGTGCTCATGGGAGCGGGCATTCCGCGCGCCATCCCGGGCATTCTCGACCGCCTGTCGGTCGGAGATTCGGCCGAGATGAAGCTCGATGTGGAAGACGCGTCGTCCCACACGGAATTCGTCACCCGCTTCGACCCGAAGACATTTTGTGGCAACGACTGGAAGCCTTTGAAGCGTCCGGAGTTCCTCGCGATCATTTCCTCTTCGACTCTCGCCATGTCCTTGGCCAAGAAAGCCAGCGGCAAGGTGAACGGGTTCATCGTCGAGGGCGCCTGCGCCGGTGGTCACAACGCTCCCCCGCGCGGCCAGTTGCAACTCAACGAGCGTGGCGAGCCGGTCTATGGCCCGCGCGATGAAGTGGATCTCGTGAAGATCCGCGAACTCGGCCTGCCGTTTTGGCTGGCCGGGGCGTATGCTGAACCGGAAAAACTGAAAGAAGCCATGGCGACCGGCGCGGTCGGCGTCCAGGTGGGCACTGCCTTCGCTTTCTGCGAAGAGTCGGGCATCACTCCGGAAATCAAGCATTGCATCCTGAATAAGAGCAAGGCTGGCACGGCCGAGATCTTCACCGATCCCGTGGCATCGCCGACGGGGTTTCCGTTCAAGGTCACGCAGATGGAAGGCACGCTCTCGGAACAGGACGTTTACGCCCAGCGCGAGCGTCTCTGCGACGTCGGCCTGCTGCGCCACTACTACGAAAAAGCGGACGGCGCGCTCGGCTATCGTTGCCCGGCGGAACCGATCGAAGATTACACCCGCAAGGGTGGCAAGGTCGCGGACACCGTGGGCCGCAAATGCATTTGCAACGGACTTTTGGCGACCATCGGCCTCGGCCAGGTGCGCTCGGATGGCAGCTCGGAAGCGCCGATCATCACGGCTGGTGACGACGTGACTCACATCGCCCGTTTCCTCAAGCCCGGTCAGGACACCTACACGGCCAAGGACGTCATCGATTACATCATGGCGCCGGTGCCAGTAGCTGTCGGATAGTGGTCCGCTCTCCGTGATCAGCGGTCAGTTACGTTCAGTAATGGAAAAATCTCGTTTCCAGCTGAAAGCTGACTGCTGAATTCCCTTAGCTATGCCCACCTTCAAAGCCATCGCCGCCATGGCACAGAACCGGGTGATCGGTCATGGGAACAAAATTCCGTGGCATCTGCCCGAGGATTTCAAGTGGTTCAAGCAAACCACAATGGGCCATACGCTCTTGATGGGGCGTAAAACGTTTGAGTCGATTGGTCGTCCCCTGCCCGGCCGCACCACGCTCGTTTTGAGTCGTCAATCGGTGAGCTATCCCGGCACCACCACCATTACCGAATGGCAACACGTTCCCACCGAGTTGATTCAGGGTGATGTCTTCGTCGCAGGGGGCGCGGAAATTTACGCGCAACTACTTCCCCATTGCCGTGAGCTTTTTCTGACACTGGTGAAACAGGCTCCTGAGGGAGATGTTTTATTTCCACCGTTCGAACATTTGTTTTCGACCAAGACGGTCGTGCGCGACACGCCGGAGTTCACGATTTTTCACTACGTGAAGTGAGGTCAATTTCACACGATCCGGTAGACCTGTACCGGGCCGGAGCGACCGCGCACAAACATGTGTTGCATCAGTTCCGCCTCGCGGGCGATTTCACCGGTCTTGCGTTTGACAGCTTCGGAGATGAGGAGCTGGGAGTCGAACTCCTTGTTCAGTTGCTCGATGCGGAACGCGACGTTGACGGTGTCGCCGATAACGGTGTATTCCCGACGGTCTTCCGCTCCGACAATGCCCAGCAGCGCGGGCCCCGTGTGAATGCCGATGCCGAGCCGGGTCTCGGGAATGGAGGTGGAAGCATGGAGAGCGGTCATTTCGCCGAGCAGATTAAGCGCTGACCAGACCGCCTTTTCTGCATGCTGCGGATCTTCAGCTGGAGCGCCGAACACCGCCATGAATCCGTCACCGAGGAACTTGTTAATCACGCCGCCGTGGTTGTGCACTACACGAATGCCAGCCCCCCAGATGGTGTTCAGGTAGTCGACGAGGTCGTCCGGCGGGGTGATCTCGGCCAGCGCGGTGAAGTTGCGGATATCAACCACAAGGATGGTCACTTCCCGGATCTCCGAATTCATGCCATCCGGACGATTGAGAATTTCGTGCGCCACCTGATGGCTGACCAATTGAGAGAAGATGCCCACGACCTCGCGCTTTTCTTCCACGGCCGCCATGGTGTTGAGCATGTTCTCGCGGACATGACGGGCGACGAGACCGGAAAGAACGCCACAGGCTAGGAGAAAGATATCCTTCAAGCCCACGCTCATCACGATCGAGGTATCAAGCGCAGTTCCGTGATGATGTTGGACGAAAAAAAAGAGCGCGCCGTATCCCACCGCCGCGACGAGTCCGGTAAATAGGCAGATCCAGAAATCCAAGCGTAGCGCCGCAAGCAGGATGAAGAAATAATAAGTGCTCGCCACTGGACTGGAGAGCGCATGCGCCGCATCCACCATCTGCGCGACGGCAAACAGGCCGAGTGTCGGAAAGCTGGTTTCGATGAGGGCGTTGAGATAGCGCAAACTCACCGGAGGCAAACGATTCTCCCGGATGAAACGCCCGCAAACCCAATAACAGTAGAGTTCGAAGAAGGCGGCGGCAGCGATCAGCAGGGCGCCCACCTGATAGAGCGGATGAGATTCTTCGCGTAGCAGCTGCGCCACCGGGCCAATGCCCGGCAGGATGAGATGCAAAACGAGAATTACCACCAGCAGGGAAAACAGAATCTTGGCCCGCCATTGTTCCGTGGACAAGATACGGTGAGCAAACTCCGATTCCAGATCGGCAACTTCTCCCGCCGACAATGGCGGCGCGTATTCCCGATTGACTTCGTGCACGGCAGAATTCCTCGTGGATCTATTAGTTATTTTGGATGAAATGAGGGCTGGCTTATCCAGCGGCACGGTAGTATCTTCCCTTCACCCCTCTATGCGCACGTTGCAAAAGCCTACTCTATTGTTCGGCATAATCGGAGCTTTACTCATGAGTATTTTCAGCTTTTTAAACATCAGCCAAGCTGCTGAACCCCTGAATGTTGGCGATGCCGCTCCGGCGGTTTCCGCGCCGGATCAGGATGGTAAAATGATCGCCCTGTCCGATGCCTATGCGAAGGGACTCACCTTGGTCTATTTTTACCCGAAATCAGACACTCCCGGGTGCACCGCGCAGGCTTGCAGTCTTCGTGACGCCTTTGCCGACTTGCAAAAGGAGGGCGTCCAGGTTTTTGGCGTCAGCACGGATGGGGTCGAAGCGCAGAAAAAGTTTAAGGATAAGTATAATCTGCCGTTCACCATCTTGTCCGATAAGGAGAAGCAGGTCACCGCGGCTTTTGGCGTACCGACCACGGTCGGCTTTGCCAGTCGTCAGTCTTTCCTGATCAAGGATGGCAAGATCGTATGGCGTGACCTGAAGGCATCCACCGCCAAGCAAGCTGCAGATGTTTTGACTGCGATTCGTTCGTTGCCTGTTTCCAAGTAAGCGGAAAATGGCCGTAAAAACGGCTTGTCAGCCGGTTGCGGGATGACATTTTCGACAGCTTACGAAAATGTCCACTGCAGCATCTGAACCGAAGGAGATGTGGTTAAATTGGCTCGCGATAACCACAATCATCATGTCCGCGAGCGCAACCCTGGGTAGTTCCAAAAGCGCCGGTTTCACCTCGGGCGCGATGATGGCGCAAAATAAGGCGTCGGATCAATGGGCCTATTATCAAGCCAAGAGCATCAAGCAGCATAGCTTCGAATTGCAAAAGGATTTGCTGCAGGCGCAGCTCGCGCAGGCTCCGGCTTCGACGGCGGCAAAATTCGCAGAAAAGCTGAGCGCGTATGATGCCAACATTGAGCGCTACACGAAGGAGCGCAAGGAGGTAAAGACCGACGCGGAACGATTCGAACACGAGCGAGATCTCTCCCAGAAGAATGGCAAACTGTTTGGCACGTCGATCATATACTTGCAAATTGGCATCACCCTTTCCGCTCTGGCCGCCTTGCTGAAGAAGAAGCCGGTATGGTGGTTGAGTCTGGTGGTGGGGGCTGCGGGAATGCTTTATTTCCTCAACGGCTTTTATTATGCCTACAAAGGCGCGACGATTCTGATCGGAATGCCGTAGGGCTTGACGGCAGATGGTGGGAGAGTCGAGTTAGATTTGACAGCGACCTCCCAACATCCTAAAACACATCATGCTGCGGAACTCGTTCGCATTGATCATCATCGCTTTTTTTCTCGCGTTGGCTCAGGCCGAGGAAAAAATCGCCAGCGCCACCTCGGTTGAAACCAAGGAGGAAGCGCGCCCCGCGGTGGAGACCGATTTCAAAAAGGCGCCGTCCATCGATCCGAATATCAAGATCACCAAGATTCATGAGTTCCGCAACGATGAGCACTACAATCCCGGAGGCAATCCGGCGCTCGAATTTGAACAGCTTTACTGGAACCACGGAGCCATTCTGGGTGACGAAATTGAAAGTCGCCGCGGTCATTATTTCGTGATCTCTTGGGCGAATAAGGGCCCGGCAGCCAATTTCACCACCCGCTTTGAATACCGACAGGTCAAGACAAAGGATGTCGTGCGCGTCCTGACCATGGATCACTCCAATGTAAAGGGAGCCTCCCGCTCTACATTTGCAGTGCTGGGCGATGCCTACCGCGCCTACGGGCCGGTGGTTTCCTGGCGCTTCACGGTGCTACAGGGGGGCAAGGTCGTCGGAGAAGAAAAATCCTTTATCTGGTAACTCCCATGTATTCCCTTCTGGCACAGCTCCCCACTCCCCCCCTGCAAGAAAGCGTCGGCCTGTTCGACGTCATGCAAAAGGGCGGGTTGATGATGTGGTTCATCTTTGCGGCGAGCATTGTCGCCGCGGGCGTTTTTGTGGAGCGGCTTTTGTTTTTTCATCGGTGCCGGTTGCAGGTCGGGGAATTTCTCACAGGCATCAAAAGTCTTGTTCGGAGACGTCAATTCGTCGAAGCGCTCGAACGCTGCGATGATGGCTATGGACCGGTTGTTAATGTGGTGCGCGCTGCGATTAGCAAGCGCAATTACAATCCGTCCGAACTGCGGGAGATCATCAAGGAAAGCGCCCAGCTCGAGATGCCTGCACTCGAGGCGAATTTACCCCTTTTAGCCACGGTTGGTTATGTGGCTCCACTGTTCGGTCTGCTTGGAACGGTGCTGGGGATGATCGACGCTTTTATTCAAATCAGCCGATCCAGCGGAGCTGCTCCGGTGGGCGATCTTGCGGGCGGCATCTGGATGGCTCTCGTGGCAACTGCGGCGGGTCTTTCGGTTTCGATTCCGGCTTACGTGGCGTACAATTATCTGGTCTCACGCTTGAACCATCTCATTTTTGACATGGAGCGGGCTGGAATTGAAATGGTGCATGTGCTGACCGAACCGGCTCAACCGGATATTATCGCGATGCCAGCCAGCGAGTCACCGGTGGCCAGCAAACAGGCCTGATCTTCTCCCCTTGCATCGCTTTCTCTTGCTGCCATTCCTGCTTCTCCTGGCTTGGTTGGGAGGAACTACGAATGTCGTGCGGGCCCAGACGCCGGATGATCCCGCCGCGAAACCGGCATGGACCAAGGGAGGTGAGTCACTGCCGCCGTTTCCGAAGAACGAGCCGGAAAAGTTTCTGGCCGATTTGAAGCTCCTCCGAAGCGACGGTAAGCGTAACCAAACCGCGCGTGAAGATTGGGACGGGGCGCGGTCGCGTGTCGCCGATTCGTCCGAGTGGAAAGACTGGCTGGCAAAACGACGCGCGGCGGTGGATCAATGGATGGCCAAACACCAGGATCGCGCCGGATGGAAAGCGGGCTGGCATCATGATTTCGTGAGTCCGAAGGATGGTTCTTTCCTGGTCTGGACAGAAGCCATTCCGGGCGAGGAAGTGAAGACCTTCACCGACAAATCAGGCGCATCGGTGGAGATTACGCCGAAGCTCATGGACGCATGGGTGTATCGTTTTCGGGGCAGGCATCTGGAACAGATGATTGAAGCGGCCCGGCTTTATCGCCTGACAGGCGAAACGCGCTATGCCGAATGGGCGGCGAGTCAGCTGGACTTCTACGCCACGAATCTCACGCAATGGCCGATCACCAAGGCCAAGGGGAATTATGCCCGTCTTGGCTGCCAGAGTCTGGATGACGCCATGATGTTGACCAAGTTGACCGAGACAACGCGACTGCTTTTCGACTGGGCGGGACCGGAGCGACGGCAAATGTGGTTCGACCAGTTGCTCAAGCCCGAGGTGGAGCTTCTTGATCGCTCGTTTCAAACCATTCACAACATCGCGACGTGGCATCGCTCGGCGCAGGCGAGCGTGGCGTTGCTGTACAAGGATGAAGAAATGTGGCGGCGCGTGGTCGACGGAAAGTATGGCTTGCGGGCGCAGATCCGACATGGCGTGACGAGTGATTATTTCTGGTACGAGCAATCGATGGGTTACAATTCGTTCGTCGTACTGGCCACGCTGCCACTTTTTGAATTGGCTGATTTACTGGGAGAACAGGGCCGCGTGTGTGAAGAGTCGGCCATTATCGAAAACATGATGCTGGCTCCGTTCACGATTCGCTTTCCTGACGGCACCCTGCCCAATCCGGCGGACCAGACCGGACTGCCACGCATCCCCTACTCGCTCCTGCAGCAAGCCTCTCGCGTGTGGCCTACTACGATTGGACTCAAGCAAGCGCAAGCCGCCAAGACCTGGGATGCGCTACTCGATCCCCGGTCTTCACCTCTGGGTGACGACAGCTTGCCCAAGGTGGCCTCGTCGCATCTGGAATCGACCCGCTTTGCGCAACTCGTCAGTGGTCCCTGGCAGGTGTTCTTTCACTACGGCCAACTCGCCCGTTCTCACGCACAGGACGAGGCGCTCAATTGGTCCGCCTCCTATAATGGCATCGATGTCAGCCACGATGCGGGCACGGTCGGCTACGGTTCGCCTCTCTCCAGCGGCTACTATCGGCGTGGACTCACCCATAATGTGCCGCTGATGAATGGCGAGGGCGAGGAATCATGGCATCGTGGAGCGATGGTGCGCTTTGATGCCGAGGCGGCGGTCATGTCTGCCGAGCAACCACAGTATCGACCGAATGCCAGCGCGCGGCGGACCTTGCGCATTGAAGGCGACACGCTGATTGATGAAGCCACCATTGTCTCCACGTCGGAAACTCCCGCCAAACTCGGACTGGCGCTGCATCTTCAGGGCAAGGCGCAACTTGGCGAGGCATTTCAACCTGTGGCCAATTTTGCGGAGGGGCGTCCGGAGGCTTTCAACTATTGGAAAGAGGTTCGATCTGCGACATTCAAGGATGGCGCGACCCTGGATGTGACCTTCCCGAAAAATCTCGTACTGCGTGTGGAGTTTTCCGTGCCCGGCACATTCACGCTTTACACTGGTTCCTCTCCCGATCAACCACCCGCGCGACGCACGGGGTTTTATCTGGAGATCCCCGGACGCGAAGCGACATTCGTCACGCGCTTGAGGCCGATCAAATCTTCGCCGTAATTCTCGCATTGAGTGTGGCTTAAGCAGCCCCCATTTCGATCGCTTCATTTTCCCTCTAGCCATCTCAAAATCCTTTTGGTATATCCAACTATGGGTCAATTAACGTCACCACAGTCTCCGCTTTTTCCCCTGCGGACAAGTCATCGAGGTGACCGGTCATGATCAAACTGCCCCGCCACTTTCAACCGCTCCGTGGTCCCATCGATATGGCTCCGCTCATCGGAGTGGTACTGCTTCTGCTGCTCTTTTTCATGCTTGGCTCCACGTTTGTCCTGCAGCCCGGCATCCGGGTGGACCCGCCGCGCAGTCTTTATGGCGCGGGCGCTCCGTCGAATACCTTCATTGTCACTGTCATGCTCGAAGCCGAACGGCGCGATCCCACCACGGGCGTTGCGATGCCCCGGCAACCCGTCATCTTCTTCAACGACCAGATTCTGGCCTTGCCGGATCTGCAGAAGGCCTTGCAGCAATTGAATAAAAAGCGGACCAATACGCCGCTCGTGCTCAAGGCGGACAAGGATGTCCCCTTGGGACTGCTCACCGATATTATGAATGCGGCCATGGCAAACGGTCTTTCCGTTGTCATTGCCACGCAGCAAGCCGATGGACCCAATCAATAAGCTCCCGCAACTGGCCAAGGCACTGACGATCGAACCGCTCTTCGATGTCGTCCCGCCGGAAAAGCGCCGACTTGGGCTTTTCTTGTTGATGGTGGGGTTGGTGCACGTGGCGGCCTTTTCGTTCATCCAGATCACCTATCCGCAACCACCGATCCGGACGGCTTCGCGTGTGCATGTGACATTGACAGAAACACTCAGTCAGGCGCCATTGAACCGCGCCAGCCTCCGATTCTGGTACGCGCTGGAAGATCCCAGCCTGTTGATTCGTCCGCGCGATCCGGTCATCGATACGGCCAAGGTTGAAATCACCCCAATCAAGATTGAAACCATCCCCGCAGTTCAACCTGTGACGTTGCCCCTGCGGGATGACAAAATCAGCTTTCTGCCGGATGGATTACCATCGCTCACCGAACGGGTTGTGACAATGATGGAGCCACCGCGCCAGGTGTTTTCCTACGCTGATACCAAGGCGGTTGTCGCAAAACCGACAACCACACTTTCGCTCGATCCCAGCCTCGCCGCGCGAGCCATCACGCCGCTGCCGACTCTACCCAAGCAGGCATCGAGCCTCCTCACCGAGGCTGGGGCGACAATCCTCCGTGTGGGTGTGAATCCCGATGGTCGCGTCGCGCATGTATTGGTCGAGCAAAGCTGCGGCAAGGCCGCCGTCGATACCGTGGCGCTGCAGGCGCTACGCAAGACCCGCTTCCAACCAGCCACCGGAGCCAATCCGGGACTGATGTGGGGGCAAGTGACTGTCTATTGGCAATTTGAACCCGAATCGACTCCCGCCGCAACCCCAACCGCCGCTCCGGCTACTGCCCAATGAAACACACGCTGAGCGGAATTTTTTGCTTTTACCTAGCGGTTTTTCTTGCGGTTGTCTTTGGCTCGTGGTTTCTTTTTTTACGGCGACGCCGCCGGCTTGAACTGAGTGAGCGTCGCATTTTTATTTGCGGGTTCTGTGATTCGGAAATACCGGACGCAAGCCTACGCCAACGACTGCGCTGTCCCGAATGTGGGGCAGTCCAGGAACGGCAACAACTAAAGGAGAAATAAAAAGCATATGGGAATGTGGATTGGTAGAAATCGTAAAGCCCGTGTTACCTACGGATTTGATGAAATTGCGCTCGTGCCCGGTGAGGTGACCATTAACCCGAACGAAGTCGATACCTCGTTCGAAATCCCGACCCCGTCTGGTGAGCCGATCAAGTTGAAGATCCCGATCATCGCCAGCGCGATGGACGGCGTCACCGATGTTCGTTTTTGCATCGAAATGGGAAAACTCGGCGGCCTCGGGGTGATCAACCTCGAAGGCATTCAGACCCGCTACGAGAACCCGCGCGAAGTGTTGGAGAAAATCCTGACTGCCGACAAGGCGCATGTCACGGAGCTGATCCAGAAGATGTACCTCGAGCCGATCAAGGAGGAATTGATCAGCAAGCGCATCCGTGAATTGAAGGACGCCGGTGTCGTGGCCGCCGTTTCCTCGATCCCGCAGAAGGCCGACCGTTATGGTGCCATCGCGGCCGAAGCCGGTGTGGATGTGTTCGTCGTGCAGTCGACCGTTTCGACGGTTCGCCATATCGCGACGGAATACAAGTCCCTCGACCTCGCGGCGTTTTGCAAAAAGATGAAAGCCCCCGTCATGGTGGGTAACGCGGTGACTTACAATGTCGTGCTCGAACTGATGGAATGTGGCGTGGCCGGCGTTCTCATCGGTGTCGGCCCCGGCGCCGCTTGTACGTCCCGTGGCGTGCTCGGCCTCGGAGTACCCCAGGTCACAGCGACGGTCGATTCCGCCGCGGCCCGCGACGCCTACTTCAAGAAGACCGGCCGTTATGTGCCGATCATCACCGATGGCGGTATGTCCAAGGGCGGAGACGTTTGCAAGGCGCTTGCCGCTGGTTCCGATGCAGTCATGGTTGGTTCTGCGTTTGCCCGAGCGGAAGAATCTCCGGGACATGGTTTCCATTGGGGCATGGCCACGCCTCACGCCAACCTGCCGCGCGGTACGCGCATTCAGGTGGGCGTCACCGGCTCGCTCAAGCAAGTCTTGTTCGGCCCAGCCACCGTCGATGACGGCTCCCAGAATCTCGTCGGCGCCATTGCGACCTGCATGGGCTGCGTGGGCGCTTCGACGATTCGCGAGTTCCAGGAAACCGAAATCATCATTGCCCCGTCCATCAAGACGGAAGGCAAGCTCTTCCAGATGGTGCAAGCCGTCGGGATGGGTACGAAATAACGGCAAACTCGTTTGACGAAATTACCCCCGATACCTAGTGTCGGGGGTAATTCATTTTAAAGCAGAAACCCATATAACTTGTGACGACAAAAAGCGGCGAGCGTAGCAAGCCAGCCAATGCCGTCCGCTAGGACCCATGAGCAACCGCATCTTCATTCTCGACTTCGGATCGCAATACACGCAGGTCATCGCGCGTCGCATCCGCGAACTCAACGTCTATTCCGAAATCCTGCGGTACGACACCCCCGCCACCGTGATCGGCTCTCTTCGCGGCGCAGGCATCATTCTCTCTGGCGGTCCGTCGAGCGTTTACTCGTCGAAGGCTCCCCTGCCCGATCCCCGCATTTTTGATCTGGGTCTGCCGATCCTCGGTATTTGTTACGGCATGCAGCTCATGGGGCATCTGCTGGAAGGCGGCAAGGTGCAGAAGAGCGAACGCCGCGAGTACGGCTATGGCGAGCTCAAGCTCGTCGGCAAGTCTCCTCTTTTTAAGAAACTCCCAAAGACGCTCGACATCTGGAACAGTCACGGCGATCACCTGACCAAGATGCCGAAGGGTTTCGTGGCCATCGGTAAAACCCTGAATGCGCCGCACGCCGCGATTGAGCATCCCTCCAAGAAATTCTTTGGTCTCCAGTTTCACCCCGAAGTGGCGCACACGCCGCGCGGCAAGGAAGTCATAGCCAATTTCGTGCTCGGAGTTTGCAAGGCGGAACAGACATGGACGATGAAGTCGTTCATCAAGTCCACCTGCGAAGAAATCAAGCGCCAGGTTGGCAAGGACAAGGTCATCCTCGGCCTCAGCGGCGGGGTGGACTCCAGCGTCGCGGCCGCGCTCCTGCACAAGGCGATCGGCAAGCAGCTCGAGTGTATCTTCGTCGACAACGGACTGCTCCGTCACGACGAACGCGCGAAGGTGGAAGAACTCTTCGGCAAGCACATGAAGCTGAATCTCTACACCGCCGATGCGGAGAACATTTTCCTGCGGAAGTTGAAAGGCGTCACAGACCCCGAGACGAAGCGCAAGATCATCGGCAATGAGTTCGTTTACGAATTCCAGCGCGCCACGAAGAAGGTCGGCAAGGCGAAGTTCCTCGCGCAAGGCACGCTATACCCGGACGTGATCGAGAGTGTCGCCATTGGCGATAATCCCGCCGCCGTCATCAAGAGCCACCACAATGTCGGCGGTCTCCCGAAGAACATGAAGTTCGCCCTCGTCGAACCGCTCCGCCAGCTTTTCAAGGATGAGGTCCGTCTCGTGGGCGAAGAACTCGGCCTGCCGAAAGAAATGGTCTGGCGTCACCCCTTCCCCGGCCCCGGCCTCGCCGTGCGTTGCCTCGGTGACATCACGAAGGAAAAGCTGCGCATCCTGCGCGATGCGGACCGCGTCGTGATCGAAGAAATGAAGAAGTCGGGCTGGTACTACAAGGTCTGGCAATCGTTTGCCGTTCTCTTGCCGGTTCGCAGCGTCGGCGTCATGGGCGACGAGCGTACCTACGATTACACCATCGCAATCCGCATCGTTCAAAGCCAGGACGGCATGACGGCCAACTGGGTGAAGATCGATCAGGATGTCCTTGGCAACATGTCGAGCCGCATCATCAACGAGGTTAAGGGTGTGAACCGCGTGGTGTATGATATTTCCTCGAAGCCGCCCGCCACGATTGAGTGGGAATAAAATAATTTGAAATCTCAAATTTCAAATTTGAGATCCTGAGTATGAGCCTGAACATTTCCGAACGCATCGTCCGCTATACGGACAAAAACTATGCCGCGACCCTTGCGGCGTTGAATCGTGCCGCGCAGCCTGAAGAAAGCGTGGTGGAAGCGGTGCGCGCCATTGTGAACGAAGTGCGCGCCAATGGTGACAAAGCCTTGGAAGCGTTCACGGCCAAGTTCGACAAGAAGAACATCAAGGCGAAGGATTTCCTCGTCACACGCAAATCGATCATACCCGAGGCCAAAGCCAAGGGGGCGCTGAATCATTCCCTCGCGAATGTCACCGCTTTCGCGAAGGCGAATCTGCCGAAGGCGTGGAACCGCAAGAATCGCGAAGGCGCGACGGTGGGCGAGATTTATCACCCGTTCCAGCGCGTCGGCGTAAATGTCCCCGGCTTTTCCGCGCCGCTTGTGTCGACCGCGATCATGACGGTCGCCATCGCCAAGGCGGCGGGCGTGCCGGAGATTGTCGTGGCGACTCCTCCTCCGGTGAATGATCTGATGCTCTACACGCTGCGCCTCGCGGGCGCGACGGAGATTTATCAGGTCGGTGGCGCGCATGCCATGGCGGCCCTCGCCTATGGCACAAAGACGATCAAGCGCGTGAACAAGATTTTTGGTCCCGGCAACAAGTACGTTGTCGAAGCCAAGCGCCAAGTCCTCGGCGCGGTCGCGATCGATCAACTGCCCGGCCCAAGCGAAATCGCCGTGGTCGCCGATGACTCCGCGCGTCCCGACTTCATTGCCTCCGATTTGCTCGCGCAAGCGGAGCACGGTCCCGGCAGCCAGATTCTCTTTGTCACTGCCTCCAAGAAACTGCTGGCCGCCGTGGTCGCTGCTCTCGAAGCGCAGCTTCCGCAATTAGAGCGTCAGGAATATCTCGCGCAGACGCTAAAAAACTCGCGACTGCTTCTTGCCCGCAATCTCAAGGAGGCCGTTCAGATCGTGGAGGATTTTGCTCCGGAGCACACCAGTCTGGTCGTGAAGAATGGTCGCGCTCTCGCGAAAACCATGCGCAATTCCGGTGCGATTTTTGTCGGAAATTACTCTCCCGTGGCTGCTGGCGATTACATCGCGGGACCGAGTCATACCCTGCCCACTGGCGGCGCGGCCAAGTCGTTCCCCGGCCTCACCGTCGACCAGTTCTACAAGCGCACCAGCATCGTGGAATACTCGAAGGAATCCATCCGCAAAGCCGCGCCGAATATCGCGATTCTGGCCGGGCTCGAAAAGCTTGATGCTCATGCCAAGTCGGCGAGCATCCGGGTGGATTAAAAAGTCCGCAGATTACGCCGATTTACACAGATTTTAGGAGGGCCTAACTTCTGAATAAATTGCATTTTATAATCTGCGGCAATCTGCGTAATCTGTGGACTCTCTCTTATGAAATCACGTACGGCTACTATTTCCCGCAAGACCGGCGAGACCGACATCACGCTCAAGCTCAATGTCGACGGCTCCGGCAAGTCCACGATCAAGACCGGGATTCCTTTCTTTGACCACATGCTGACGTTGCTGACCAAGCACGCGCTCTTTGATCTCGAACTCAAAGTCAAGGGCGACATCGACGTCGATTTTCACCACACCGTTGAAGATACTGGCATTGCCCTCGGTCAAGCGCTGCACAAGGCGCTCGGCGACAAGAAGGGCATCCGCCGCTATGGATTCTTTTACCTGCCGATGGACGAAACGCTCGTGCGCGTCGCGCTCGATTTCAGCGGTCGTCCGCTTGTGGTCTTTCGCGTGCCGCCGGGACTGGAAATGATTCGCCTCCGCGCCGGGGAGTTCCCCGCGCAGTTGACGGAGGAATTTCTCCGCGGTCTGGCGCAGCATGCCGGAATGACCCTCCATGCCGAAGTGCTCTACACGAGCGAAACCCATCACCTGATCGAAGGCGTCTTCAAGGGACTCGCCAAGGCGCTTGATATTGCCGTGCAACGCGATCCGCGTGTGAAGGGCATTCCGAGCACCAAGGGCCTGCTTTAGTGCTATATTGCCAGAGCCATGAGCACTATCGGCATCATTAATTACGAGATCGGCAATCTGCGCAGCGTCGAGAAGGCGTTTCAGGCCAGCGGCACGAAAACGCGCTGGGTGCGTTCACCACAGGATATGACGGACCTCTCGGGCCTCGTGCTTCCCGGCGTGGGCGCGTTCGGAGACTGCATCAAGGGACTGCGCGCCATTGGCATGTGGGACGCGGTGAAGGAATGGGTCGCGGCGGACAAGCCGTTCTTCGGCATTTGCGTCGGCTACCAGATGCTTTTTGAATCGAGCGAAGAAACACCTGGCATCGAAGGTCTTGGTATTTTCAAGGGCCGCGTGGTGAAATTTACCGATCCGAAATTGAAAGTGCCGCAGATCGGCTGGAACACGGTCGCGGTCAAACAGAAGTCCCCTTTCCTGAACGAAATCAGCGACGGCACGTTTTTCTATTTTGTGCACAGTTACTATCCGCAGGGAGTGGACCACTCCATTGCCGCGCTCGAAACCGAGTACGGTGTCACTTTCACTGCGGCTGTGACCAAGGGAAACCTCGTCGCCACGCAGTTTCACCCCGAAAAAAGTCAGAAAGCCGGACTGCAATTAGTTAAAAACTTCGTCAATCTGACTCAAAAATCCTAACCTCCTTTTTACGTACTATGAAGATTCTTCCCGCCATCGACCTCCGTGGAGGCAAAGTGGTCCGCCTGCAACAAGGCAAAGCCGACCAGCAAACCACCTACAGCGATGACCCCATCGCCGTAGCGAAAGGCTGGGAACAGCAAGGAGCCGAGGAATTGCACATCGTCGATCTCGACGGCGCATTCACCGGCCATCCGCAGAATCTTCACATCGTCGAGCAGATCGCCAAGGCCATCAATATCCCCATCGAACTCGGTGGTGGAATGCGCAATGAGGAAGCCATTGACGCGGCCCTCGCGGCAGGCGTGGCGCGGGTCGTGATCGGCACCAAAGCGTGCGACTCGCTCGATTTTGTCCGTTCCGTGGTCGACAAGTTTGGTGGCGAGTCGATCGCCGTGGGCATCGACGCAAAGAACGGCATCGTGGCCGTCAAAGGCTGGACTGAAGCCAGCAAGTGGACGGCGGTTCAGCTCGCGCAGGCGGTTTCCGTCACCGGTGCCGGCACGATTATCTATACCGATATTTCCACGGATGGCATGTTCACGGGCCCCAATATTCCCGCGCTCAAGGAAGTGCTCGAATCGGTGGATCTTCAGGTGATCGCTTCCGGTGGCGTGGCCACGGTCGAACACATCAATGTCCTGCGCCAGATTCCGAATCTCTACGGAGCCATCGTTGGCAAGGCGCTCTACGACAAAAAAGTCACACTCGCCGAAATTCTCTAATCCAATGGGCACCGAATACGTTCTCCAACCCACCGGCGGACGTCCCTCCTCTGCCCACATCGATTACGCCGCCGCGCTCAATGAAGAGCAGTATAGCGCCGTCACGGCCACGCCCGGACCGATCCTCGTCATCGCCGGCGCGGGCAGCGGCAAGACGCGCACGCTCACTTACCGCGTCGCCTATCTCGTCGAGAACGGGGTCGAGCCGGAGAACATTCTGCTCCTCACTTTCACCAACAAGGCGGCCAAGGAGATGCTCCATCGGGTGGCGTCCCTGCTGCCGTACGATATCTCGCGGCTTTGGGGCGGAACGTTCCATCACGTCGGCCATCGCATCCTGCGGCGTCACGCCAACCTGATCGGGTACGGCAACGACTTCACGATTCTCGATGCGGACGATTCCGCCGATCTCGCAGCGACGTGCCTCGCGGAAAGTGGACTTCCCACCGATGACAAGCGCCTGCCCAAGGGCGATGTGCTCACGAGTGTGTTCGGCCTGGCTGTGAACAAGGAAGAGGCGGTCGAAAAGATCATTGAGACGCAATTCCCCTATTTCAGCCAGTTCACCGAAGGTCTCGTCGTCAGCAAGCGACTCTATCAGGAGCGCAAGCGCCGCAACAACGTCATGGACTATGACGACTTGCTCGAACTCAGCGTGCGCTTGCTCACCGAGCATGAAAACATCCGGCTCTATTATCAGCAGCAATTCCAGCATGTGCTGGTCGATGAATATCAGGACACCAGCAGCGTGCAGGCCAATCTGACCAATACGCTGGCGGCGGTGCATCGGCAAATCATGGCCGTGGGTGATGATGCCCAGAGCATCTATTCGTGGCGCGGGGCAAACTTCAAAAATATCCTTTCGTTTCCGGAGCGCTATCCCGATGCGCGCGTGATTCGCATCGAGACGAATTACCGCAGCAGCCCGGAGATTCTTAATCTCGCCAATGTGGCCATCGCGGCCAATACCCAGCAATTCAAAAAGGAGCTTCGTTCCACGCGGCCCGCCAATCGCGCTCCGAAACCTGCGCTCGTCTGCCTCGGGAATGGAAACCAACAGGCACAATTTATCGCCCAACGCATTGGCGAACTTTACGAGGAAGGCGTGGAGCTCAACGAAATAGCGGTACTTTACCGCTCTCACTTCCACTCTCTCGAAGTGCAGATGGAACTCACGCGCCGGAACATCCCGTTCGAACTCACCAGCGGATTGCGGTTCTTCGAGCAGGCACACGTGAAGGACGTCAGCTCCTACATCAAGCTCGCTCTCAATCCCAAGGATGAACTCGCGTTCAAGCGCATCGCCTCCATGCTGCCCGGTGTCGGCGCCAAGACCGCGGACAAACTCTGGCTCAAGATGCAGGACGGTGCCACGCTCGACCAGATCAAGCCGCCCCTCAAGGCCACGACGACGTGGAAACAATGGGCCGATACGCAAAAGCAGATCGCGGCACCCGAACTGAAGAACAAAACGTCCGAGCAAATCCAGATCGTCATCGACGCCATGTATCAGGATTACATGCAGGCTAAGTACACGAACTGGCAATCGCGTTTGGAGGATCTGAATCAGCTTCGCGCGTTCTCCGAGACATTCGAAACGACAGAGGATTTCCTCGCGCAACTGGCCTTGCTTACCAATGTCGACGTCGGGCCCAAGGCTGAGAATTCCCGAGCTAGCCAGGCCAATTCCGAACCCAAAATTCGCCTCAGTACCGTCCACCAGGCCAAGGGGCTCGAATGGAAGGCTGTCTTTGTCATCATGCTCTGCGATGGCATGTTCCCCTCCTCCCGATCCGCTGAAACCGAGGAAGGCGTGGAGGAGGAACGCCGACTGTTTTACGTTGCGGTCACCCGCGCGAAGGATGAACTCTACCTCACTTACCCCGTGTTGCGCAGTATTGCCGGATCTGAAGAGCGCTGGCAGGAGCCGTCGCGATTCCTTGGGGAGCTGCCTCGCGATTTGACCAATCAATGGAAGATCGTCGCCCCGTCGGCCTTCCAATAAGAATCATGAGCACGAGTGGCCCGGAGATCGTTTTTGTCGTTGGCCCCACCGGAGTCGGCAAAAGCGACATCGCGCTGCAATTGGCCCGCCGCTTGAACGCTGCCATTCTCGTGATGGACTCAATGCAGGTCTATCGCGGGGCGAATATCGGTACGAGCAAACCTTCCCGAGCCGAACAACAGGAAATCGCCCACGGTGGTCTCGATCTCGTGGACATCGGCGAATCGTTCGATGTTGGCGGATACCTCAAGCACGCTGATTTCTTTCTCGACCGTTGCAGCCGGATTGGCCAATCGGTGGTGATCGTTGGGGGCACCGGCCTCTATTATCGCGCGCTCACTCAGGGATTGTGCGAAGCCCCTTCGGCCGCGAACGAGTTGCGGGAATTACTGGCGCAAATGACGTTGGAGGAATTACAAAAGCGTCTGGCCGAGACCGATCCCGAGATTGTGCCACATCTTGACCTCAAAAATCCCCGTCGCATCGCGCGAGCGATTGAGGTGATGGAGACGACGGGAATCTCTTTGCGAAAATGGCAACAGGACACCAAGCCACCCCTCGTTAAGAGCTTTCGCACTTTTTACATCGAACGCGACAAGAGCGATCTTCACGCCCGCATCAATCAGCGCGTTGACCACATGTTCGAGGCTGGTTGGGTGGAGGAAGTCCGGACCTTGGTTGAGCGCCATGGGCTCGACGCCTTACTGAATTTTCCCGCCATCGGCTACCCGGAAATTGCCGCCTGGTTACAATCTGGTGGCGACTTGCATCCGGTCAAGGAAGCAATCGCCTTGGCCACCCGCCAGTACGCCAAGCGCCAGTTGACATGGTTCCGGCGGGAAAGTAAGCTAATATCCGTACCGATGGCCCCCAACGAACTTTCCACCGCCTCCGCGGAACGTCTCCTTTGAAGACGCTACACCGCACAGCCCCCGAGCAGACGAAGGAGCGCGCGCTTCTTGTCGGTCTCGAACGCGCCAGCCTCGACCATTGGGAGCAAGCTGAATCATTGACGGAACTGGGTGAACTCGTCAAAAGCGCCGGAGGCGAAGTCGCCCACACGGCCATCCAGAAACTCGAACGGCCTACCGCCTCGTGCTACATTGGCAGCGGCAAGGCGGAGGAACTGGCCGGGTATTGCGGCAAAAACAACATCCAGTCCGTTGTGTTTGACGACGAACTCAGCCCCGCCCAAAGCCGCAATCTCGAGCGCATCATTGGCCGCAAGGTCATTGACCGTACCCAGCTTATTCTCGATATTTTCGCCCAACGCGCCAAATCGCGCGAAGGAAAGCTGCAGATCGAGCTCGCGCAATTGCAATATCTGCTCCCGCGCCTGACGCGCATGTGGACCCACCTGTCGCGTCAAAGCGGCGGAATTGGTACCCGTGGCCCCGGTGAAACGCAGTTGGAAGTCGACCGTCGTCGCGTCATGGAAAAGATCGCCCGGCTTGAACGCGAGCTCGAGGAAGTGCGCCAGCATCGTAGCGTGCAGCGCGCTGGCCGCCTGCGCCAGCACTGGCCAATCGTATCGCTCGTGGGCTACACGAACGCGGGTAAATCAACCCTGCTCAACCGCCTCACCGACGCCGAGGTTTACGCGGCGGATAAGCTTTTCGCTACGCTCGATCCCACCACGCGCCAGTTCACCCTGCCGAACAAGCAGAAGATCCTGCTCTCCGATACGGTCGGATTTCTCAAGAAACTGCCGCACCATCTGATCGAATCGTTCAAGGCCACACTCGAGGAAGTGGCCGAGGCTGACTTGTTGCTGCACGTCGTGGACCTCAGTCATGATCTCTACGAAACGCAGATCACAGCCGTGAATACGGTACTCGAGGAGATCAACGCCTTCGGCAAGCAAACCGTTCTCATTTTCAATAAGATCGATCAGGTGGAAAATCCCGCGCTGGTCGAGCACGTCCTGCGCACGCATCAGCACTCCGTAGCCATCTCCGCCCAGACGGGCGAGGGCTTGGAGCAACTGCTCCATGAAATCGAACATCAGGTCCGCTCATGGCGCTTGCGGGTCAAACTCATCATTCCCAATAACGAAACCGCCTTGCTCGCAGAGCTCCACCGTACCGGCCGCGTCATCGACAAGAGCTACATCGACGACACGGTCCATGTCACCGCCCACATACCGCCACAGTTGCAGGGACGCGTGAAAAACTATATGGTCGAGGATCATGACGACTCAGCTCATTCGGGAAATGGACCCGCAGGAAAGGCCTCGGGAAAGACTGCTTAAGCAGGGCGCCGAAAGCCTCAAGACATCCGAGTTGATCGCCATTCTCCTGCGCACTGGCATGAAGGGCGCTTCCGCACTCGATGTCGCGGAAAAAATGCTTAGCCAATACGGCCACTCCCTCGAAGCGCTCAGCCGCGCTTCGGTCAACGAACTCGCCAGGATCAAGGCCGTTGGCCAGACCAAGGCGATCCAACTTAAGGCTGCCTTTACGCTCGGCGCCCGGTTAAGCCGTTCCGCCGCTGAATCCCGCACCGTGGAAACCCCGGAGGATGTCTATGCTCTGCTCGGCGAGGAAATGCGCCTGCTTGATTACGAGAGCGTACGCGTCATCTCGGTGAATACACGCTACAAATTTCTCGCTGTCGATGAGATCTCCAATGGAACGCTCAACTCCAGCGTCTTCCACCCCCGCGAAGCATTTCGTCACGCCATCGGACGCCAAGCGTACGGCGTGATTCTCGTGCACAATCATCCCTCCGGTGATCCCTCCCCATCGAAGGCGGATCGCGAGGTCACCCGCCAGTTGAAAGCTGCCGGTGACGTCTTGCAGATTGAGGTTCTGGACCACATTATTCTCGGAGCCCCACGAGCGAATCAGCCCCAGGCATGGTTCAGCTTCCGACAACAAGGCTTGCTTTAAAAATTTATGAACTCGACTCTTATTCATCCCAGCGCCGTCATTGATCCCACGGCGCAACTCGGCCGCAATGTGCGAGTCGGTCCCGGTGCGGTCATCGAAGCTGGTTGCGTGATCGGCGACGACTGCGAAATCCGCGCGCATGCCATCATCACCGGCGGTGCTCAGCTCGGTGTGGGCAACCAGATCGGCTATAGTGCCGTAGTCGGTGCGGAACCGCAGGATCTCGGTTACAAGGGCGCTCCGACACGCGTTGTGATCGGCGACCGCAACATCCTGCGTGAACTGGTGACCATTCATCGCGGCACGAAGGAAGGAACCGAGACCGTACTCGGTAACGATAATTTCCTGATGGCAGGAGCGCATGTGGCGCACAATTGCCGTGTTGGCAACCATGTCATCATTGTGAATAACGTCCTGCTTGCCGGTCACGTGGAAGTCCACGACCGCGCATTCCTTGGCGGCGGTTCGGTAGTGCACCAATTCACCCGCATTGGCGAACTCGCCATCATGCGCGGCCTCACGCGCATCGGCAAGGATCTGCCCCCCTATTTCATGGCGGTTACAACCAATCGCGTCTCCGGCCTGAACCGGGTCGGCCTCAAGCGATCAGGCCATGCCCCCGATGTCCGCCGCAGTATCCAAGAGGCCTACAATACCCTCTATCGTTCCGGCCTCAACATCTCGCAGGCCGTGGAAAAGCTCGAGAAGGAATCCACCGTTCCGGAAGTGCAAAAGATCCTCGCCTTCATCCGCTCCTCCAAACGCGGCATCTGCACCGCCACCCATCGCGATGACGAGGAAGATTAAACCCCGATACCCCCCTTTATGTTAAAAGCCGTTATTCTTGCTGCCGGTAAAGGTACCCGCATGAACACCCTCACCGCTGAACTGCCCAAGCCCATGCTCGCAGTTCAGGGAAAACCGATCCTGCAGCACATCATTGAAGGACTTCGCGATCACGCCCACGTCCGCCATTTTTTCATCATCATCGGTTATCAGGGAGATGTGATCAAAAAACATTTCGGCGATGGCAGCCAGTGGAAAGTCTCCATCACCTACGGCGTGCAGGAAGTGCAGAACGGCACCGGCAAAGCTCCCGAACTGGCAGCTTCCTGGATTGGCCGGGAGCGGTTTCTCCTCACCTATGGCGACATCCTAATCGATCCGAGCGACTACGGCTATCTGCACGACCAGTTTGCCGGCGACGGCGTGATTGCGCTCAAGGCGGGCGAGGATCTATCCAAGGGCGGCGCTGTCGTGCTCGATACGGAAGACTGGATGATTGATCTGGTCGAAAAATCGACGCAACCACCGCCCAATTCCTATTACAACGCGGGTATCTACCTTTTCACTCCGGGTATTTTCGAATACACTGCCCGGCTGGAGAAATCGCCCCGCGGAGAATACGAACTGACAGATGCCCTTAAGGCGTTGACCAGTTCGGGTGGTCGCATTCGCGGCGTGCAACTGCGCAAGCGTTGGGTTGATGTGCGCGATCCGGAAGTTTTGGCTTCATTGAATCAAAAAACGGATTTCGCCCCGTAAGGAATGACCGCCCCTGACTCCCAGCCCGCTCCACTGCTCTGGGGCGACGAGATTGAGGACTGTCTCGCTACCCTCGCCACGGAGAAGAGTCACGCGGTCAATACCCAACTCATCAACCGCATCGCCCTGGAGAGTTTCAGCGCGTGGTGCGAAAAGGGTGGCCTTCGAGACCTAGCTGCCCTGCAGCTCACGGATGTGCAAACCTTCCTGCGTGAGCGCCGACGGGAGCGAGATCTTGCTCCAGCCTCATTGAAGGTTCTAGTGGTCGCACTCAAACATTTCTTCGGCCATCTCTATCGTGAGAAACGACTTGAGACAAACCTCACGGAGACGCTTGATATACCGAAGCTGCCGCAGCATTTGCCGGAAACATTGAGCGAGGAAGAAGTCGACCAACTGCTGGGTGTCAACTTTCCAGAGACACCCCTCGGCCTCCGAGACCATGCGATCATCGAGCTACTCTACTCCAGTGGATTGCGCGCTTCCGAAATGGTCAATATCCGGCTGGAGAATTATTTGCCCACCGAGAAATTCATCCGCGTTATCGGCAAGGGCAACAAGGAACGATTGGTCCCAGTCGGCACCAAGGCGGCGGAAGCCATCGACCACTATCTGGATCAAGGCCGTCCCCGGCTCGTTGGCCCGCGCACTGGAGGAGAAATATTCCTCGGTCAGCATGGCCGCAAGCTGACAACTGCTCGATTGTGGCAGATCGTAAAGGATATTTTCCAGCTCTCCGGACTACAAAAGAATGTTTATCCCCACGCCCTGCGCCATTCTTTTGCCACACATTTGCTATCGCATGGCGCGGATTTGCGCGCTATTCAGGAAATGCTCGGTCATGCGAGCCTGGCCACCACACAAATCTACACCCATGTCGATCAGATCCGATTGCGCCAAATTCATCAGCAATTTCATCCCCGCGCCAAGTTAACGTCATGAGCCTCGAACTAATTCAATCCCGCCTCGAATATACCTTCAAACATCCCGAGCTTCTGCAGGAGGCACTAACCCATCCGTCTTACGGTCACGAATTGCGGCAACAAGCGCCGGACAATCAGAGGCTTGAATTTCTCGGCGATGCCGTACTGCAGTTGGCTATCACACAACGCCTTTTCGATCTTTTTCCCAATTTGCCGGAGGGCCAGCTCACCATGTTGCGTGCCCGGTTGGTCAACCGCGTTCAGTTGCAGACACTCGCGGAGTCGTTGGAATTGGGAGCTTCGCTTGTTCTGGGCAAGGGCGAGGAAATGAATGCGGGGCGTACCCGCAGTTCCAATCTAGCTGATGCCATGGAAGCGGTCTTCGGCGCGGTTTTTCAGGATGCCGGATGGGAAATTGCCCGCGATGTGGTTTTACGGCTATTGAATCCCGCCATTGCGGCCATTGACCGAAAAAACACCTCGGAAAATCCAAAGGGCGATCTGCAAGAATTTCTGCAAACGACCGGCGGCGAACCGCCCGAGTACCGTTGCGAATCCGAACAAGGTCCGGCCCATGCCCGCCAGTTCGAAGTCTCCGTGCACTGGAAGGGAAGCGAACTCGGCCGTGGTGTCGGCCAGAGCAAGAAGGAGGCGGAAATCAGCGCGGCACGGGCGGCATTAGCGTCTCGTAGCCGGCTCGAATCCGTGCGCGAGTCTGATCATAAAACTCCTTGAACGCGGCGGCATCGACAAAACCCATTCGTTGGGCCAGCCGGGTAAATTCCTTTTCGTCCTTCGGTAGTTTGGAAACACCACTGTTTTGATCGCAACGCAGAATCGATTCAATCTTGCGCAAAAAGAGATAATCAGTTCGCCATGATTCCGCCAGTTCCGGCATGTCCTCGCTGAGCCACGACAAGGCACTCCACGTACGTGGCTCGCGCAGATGACGCTTCATCAAATAAGCTTGAAGCCCGAACTCAACGTCGATCATTCCTCCCACGCCCGTCTTGAATTCCAAATCCTTGTGCGCCGCGTCGACACGTTCCGTCTCAATGCGATAGCGCATCTTGGCCACATCCATTGTCAAATCGGTATTCCTGACCTTCTCCTGCCAGATCGGATCGATGGCATCCATGAAAGCATCACCCAATGCCTTGTCACCCGCCACGACTCGCGCACGAGTGAAGGCTTGAATCTCCCAGGAGTGCGCCTTGTTTTGGTAATAATCGCGGTAGGCTTCGAGCGGCACGCAGATTGGTCCCTCGCCATTGGGGCGCAACCGGAAATCAACCGGGAAGAGAATACCCGTTGGAAGAATTTCCGCCATGAACTTGCTGATTTCCCGGCCTGCGTTTTCATCTTCCCCGACCATGAGGCAATCCAGATCCGAGCCGTAGCTGAGTTCCGCGCCGCCGAATTTGCCCATGCCGATGATCACGATCGGACTACAAGGCTTTACCTGCTTCACAGCGTAGTCGAGGCAGGCGCGGGCGAGAGCGCTGTATTCGCGTTGAATGATGTGCAGCTCATCCAAGGCCAGGATATCGCGCAGGAAGATCCGCAGCAATTCGGCCCTCCGATAGCGTCGCGATTCCAAGGCAGGATCGCCTTTCAGGTTCCCCAGTTCGCGGATGTACTCCTCGGATTTCTTACGGAAATCGAGTGTGCCGGATCGCGCTGCCTCCTCGAAAAGTTCGGGTCGGGCCAGCAACAGTTCCGTGTAAAATTGGCTCCGGTCAAAAATTTTCAGCAGCAATTCGAGTGCCTTCGGATTGTTTGCCAAGCTCTCGTAGAGCAGGCTGTGCGCGCCGTAGACATCGACAAAGCGGACCAACCGGGTGAGACTTAAATCCGGGTCAACACACCGGCGCAGGCTGTTCTCCAGCTCATTGCAAAAACGCTGGAACGAGCGACGCGTCCGCGGTGAGACATGCCGCTCGCTCTTGCCGGAAGGTTCCAGCGCATCCATGTCCTTGCGCGCATGCTCGGGATCAGTAAAGAAATCGGTGGCAATCATTTCCCCGCTGCCCGCCACGACGGTTTTGTGCTCAGAAAAGACTTCGTCGAAAATATCCCGTACATTGCGCCGGTGGTGCGCGATTAATTCCTCAAACTCCGACAGGCCGAGCCCCAGTGTTTCCGCCACTTGCGCGCGTCGGGCCGGATCACGTGGCAGCGAATGCGTTTGCAGATCGGCGACCATTTGCAGGCGATGCTCCACCGTGCGCCACCACAGGTAGGCTTCCTTCAAAACCTTGACCTTGGCGGCGGGAAGAATATCGAGCGTCACGGCGGCCGCGAGCGCGGGAAGAGTGGAGCGATGCTGGAAATAGGGCAGGCGCGCACCGTTCAAAACCTGAAGCGCCTGCACGATGAATTCGATCTCGCGAATGCCCCCCGTGCCGAGTTTGACGTGCAGATCGAGATTCTCCACGCCAACCACTTCGCGTTCGATGCGTTCCTTGATGGCGGCAATTTCTTCGATGATTTCCAGAGAAAGACTGCGGGGGTAGCAAAATGCCGTGCGCATCTGCTCGAATTCGTAACCGAGTCCTTTGTCGCCCGCCGAGGGACGCGCTTTCAATAGCGCCATGCGCTCCCACGTTTCGCCATAGGCGGCATAATAATTCTCACAGGCCTCCAGAGAACTCGCCAACGCACCCGAGTCTCCTTCGGGTCGCAACCGCAGGTCGATGCGGAAAAGATTGCCGTCGCCGGTTTGCGTGCTGAACGCGCCAATGATCTTTTGCGCAAGACGAATGAAATACTCGCTATAGGTGAATTGCCGGTTGAGTTGGCCTTCCGCACCAAAGAGAAAGATGACGTCGATGTCCGAACTGTAATTCAGCTCCTGCCCGCCCAGCTTGCCCATGCCGAGCACGGTGAATTCAGTTTCCGGCTTCCCCCAGCGCTCGATTAACGGTTGCTGTGCCACATCGAGAACCACCTGCAAGCAGAAGTCGGCGAGGTCGGATACCTGCCGCATGGTATCCTCCACCGTGATGTAACCCGAAAAATCGTGAAGGCCGATGCGCAGATATTCGCGCTGCTTCAATTGCCGCAATGCCCGCACTGCAGCTTCGAACGAATTGGCCCCATCACCGGCCAACGTCAACCAGTCCTGCTTCCACTTGCCGGGCCCGCGTAATTGACGTGGATCGCTGATCTCTGGACTCAGCAGCCATTCGCGCCATTCGGGATGTGCATCGACCTTGGTTCGGGCTTGTGAGGCATAAGCGATAAAATCAGCATACGCATCGACCGGTTTGGAGTAAGACTTGGCATAAGGCATAAGCAACAGAGGGGCAAGAGATTACCGAGTGAGGCGCAGTCTACGAAATTTTTTGCTACGACGCACTCATATTCGCACACTTGATTGCACTCCGCTTATGCTCCAGATTGAACGTTCATGTTTGTGCAACTTCTTTTGGCGTTTGTCCTGTTGACCTGCTCCAACGCGTTTATGACTTACGCGTGGTATGGACATCTCCGCATGAATCAATTCGTAATGTGGCAGGCGGTGCTTTTCAGTTGGGGCATTGCGTTTTTCGAATATTGTCTGCAGGTGCCCGCCAATCGCCTTGCCTATGGGACGTTCAGCGGGTACCAGTTGAAAATCATGCAGGAAGCCATCTCGCTTTCGGTTTTCATGATCTTCGCGTTTTATTATCTCGGTGAACCGCTCAAATGGAAGTATGCGATCTCGCTGAGCTTGATTGCTCTTGCGGTGGGCATTGCCTTCAGCGACCTTGGGGGAAAATGACGCCGGATCAATCCGACCCCATTCCCTCCATGGCGGCCTGGCATTGGGAGCAGATGTACCCGCCTTACCGGCGCTACAACGCCCCAGCCACCATCGTCATCGTCGCCACCACGATTGCTGTCTTTTTTGTTCAGCTCTACTTCCATTACTTCCACCACTCCGAATGGGTGGCGAACCTGCTGGCATTTAGTCCGGAGACTTTTGAGGAAGGTGACTATTGGCGAATCGTTACTTACGCGTGGATTCACTCCGAGGAACTCCCCATTCACATCCTCTTCAACATGCTAATGGTCTGGGCTCTGGGTGGCGAAATCGAACGCATTCTGGGCAGTCTTCGCTTTCTCATCCTCTATTTTGGCGGGGTTATTGCGGCTGCTCTCGTTTTTTGGATGTGGTCGCCGTTCGATTCCGAAGCGGTCGCCGGGGCCAGCGGTGCGGCCTTTGCCCTATTGACCTCCCTCGCCGTGCTTTGCCCGACGCGAAGGTTGAATGTCCTGTTGCTCCTCGTAATTCCGATGCGGATGAAGGTGGTGACGCTCGCGTGGGTCACCTGCGCCGTCGAACTGATCTGTCAGATCTTCGGCTTTCTGGATTTTATCAGTCATACAGCCCATCTCGGCGGAGCGCTTTTTGGAGTCATACTCACGTTTCTGCTGAAACCCAAGCGGCCCAAACCGATGGTTTTTCCGATTTAGGCATTGGCCTTTTCTCTTCGACTTGATACTCTCTATCGCATGGTAACTCAGCGGATGATCGCTTTGATCGGAGTTCTGCTTCTGGCCGGATGCGCGGCCGATCCCCAACGTCAAAAGGACATGGCCGTTGTTTCCTCCAGCGGTGTACCGACGATTACGTCGGCCAAGATGGAGTATAATCAGCCCCTCGATCTGGACGACATCATCGCGCTTTCTAAGCAAAAAGTTAGCGATGAGATCATCATCCGGTACCTGAAAGCCCGCCGGACCATTTATTCACCCGATCCCCAGGCACTCGAACGACTGCGCGCCGCCGGTGTCAGCCAGGGAGTCATCAATTATATCCTCTCCACCCCCTCCCTGTACGCCATGGACCGTGACCGGCAGATTCACATAAACCAATCCACGGAGCCGGTTCGTGACCCTCTCCTGAACGGACAGGTCGCCCCACGAGGGCACTGAAAATTGGCAGCCACTATTTCCCTGCATCCGTTCATGCCGTTTTTTTCCACTCATTTGGCGCCGCCATCGTCGCCTCACGTGGTTGCTGCGACGGAAGATTTTGCGGTGATCGCCAAGCCGGCCCACCTGCTGATTCACCCCACACGACCCGATGGCCAGTTCACTCTCCTCGAGTGGTTGCGCAAGCATTATCCCGATCGCGAGGTCTCTCTGGTCAACCGACTCGATCGCGAGACGACCGGCCTTGTCCTTGCGGCGTTGAATCCGGCAGCTGCCTCCGCATTGGGGCAGATGACGATGCGCCGGGAGATTCACAAGGAATACCTGGCCCTAGTCAAGGGTTGCCCCGAGATGGCGGAAGCGATCATCGACATGCCCATCGGCCGGATGGGGTTGGACGAAACCAACCCCGTGCACGTGCGCCAATGCGTCCGCGATGACGGTGCTCCGGCGCAAACCGAATACCGGGTACTTTCGTCCAGTGGGGGGTACAGCCTTCTCCGGGTCAAGACCATGACGGGGCGCCTGCACCAGATTCGCGTCCATCTTGCCTCGATCGGGACACCCGTGGTGGGCGATAAAATTTACGGCCCCGATCCCACGCTTTATCTGAAATTCATTGCTGAGGGTTGGACGCCCGAACTCGAACAGGTGCTCAGCCTGAATCATCACGCCCTGCACGCCTATTCCATGAGCTTTAGCTGGCAGGGGGAAACCCTCCGTTGGAGCTATCCCCTGCCCGACGATCTGGCTGACTTCATTATTGCCCGCATGAGTTCGGCCGAATCACTGCTGCTGGGCTGAAGATTGCTGCGACAGCATCGCATCCAGCGGATGCACCGATACACCGACGCGCAGACTGTGCTGGCCGCCACCTAAAATAACACCTCGAAGCGGACTCACATCGCCATAATCGCGCCCCCAAGCCACGGTGATGTGGCGGTCGGAAACCATCAGGTTGTTTGTCGGATCCATATCGATCCAGCCCTGACCGGGAACGAAGACTGAAATCCAGGCGTGGGAGGCGTCCGTGCCGTGCAATTTTTCCTGTCCCGGCGGCGGATCAGTTTCGATGTAACCGCTGACATAACGCGCCGCCAACCCCATCGAACGCAGACAGCCAATTTGCAGATGAGCGAAGTCCTGACAGACGCCCCGGCGCGAAGTAAGCACCGTCCGCAACGGCGTGCTGACTGTCGTCGCAGTGGGATCAAAAGTGAAATCCTCGTAGATACGGCGCGTTAAATCGAGCGCACCCTCCAGCAGAGGGCGGTCCTTTGGAAACGACGGGCGGGCGTAGTCCTCCAGTTCACGGGAGCATTTCACGAGCATGGAATCGAACAGGAGCTGATAGATATCCAGCCCCTCTGCACTCAGATCATTCGGTAACGATTCCCGAACGGTTTCCCATGGCGGTGTCTGCGCCGGAACCAACGGCAGCCGCGTCAGCACCTCCACATCGCTCGTGGCTTCCACCTGAAAATATTGATGCGTTTCCTGCAGGATAAAGATAGCCGTCGTATTACCGAAGGAATCGACACGGTCATGCAGTACCGCCGGTTGCGGACTCACCCGGAGCGAGTGCCGTCGCGTCCGCTGGCTCGGAGTCGAACGCGGCGACAAATGGGCCAGGTGATGCGCCAGCGTGACCGGTGCGCTGTAATGATATTCCGTTAGGTGCGAAATGCGGTAAATCATTGGCTCTGGATTTGCATACCGAGGGCGTTCAGTTCGCGCGCCGTCGCGGCGTGACTGAAATAGCGCAGGGTCAATTGATCCGAAAATTGCGGCAGACTGCGCCCGATCGAATCGAGTAATTGAGAGAGATTGGTTCGGTGATTCTCATTGTGGGAATTCGCATGCGAAAGCGAGTCCAGATCAGCGAGCCGCACATTAGCCAGCGCGCCAAGCACGATCTTTTTCGCCTGACTCGGTAGCACATCTTCTGGTTCATGCGGCAGGTAATCCATATGATGTAAAATCTCCGCCAATTGAAAAGCCAGCGACCGGGGATTATCCTCGTCGGTCAGCAATAAATCGAGCACGCCCGTCAGGTGTGCGGTGCCAAAATAACGCGAACGATACGTCATCGTGCTATCGCCGATGTCCAGTAAGGCTTCATGCAGCGATGACTCTTCGTCCTGTGCCTTGGTGACGGTAGCCTGCAGCAGGCGCACCAGGAAAAGCGAGCGTTCCAGCCGGCGTCCAATATCCAGGAAACGCCACCCGGGCCCGCGCACCATGTTCTCCATTTCCATTCCGCCGAAGGCGGCGAGAATCGTGACGATATTATTGAGCAGCACGATGCCTTCGCCTGGTTGGAAAGAGGCGGACGCACCCGCAGGCAACGCCTCGTGCACAAGGTAGTTGAGAATGCGCCACACATCGGGCGAAATACGATCCCGCAACGACGAGGCAATCCAATGCACTCGCCCGATCATGTCGCGCAAGCCTCCGGGATTATCCTTCGCGAACACGGAGGACATCACATCCTGTTGCAACCGCGCCAGCTCATCAGGATCAGACAAATCGCGCGGAGGTGTCGCAATCAGGCCCATCATTTGTGGCGCGGAGATCAGTTGCCCCAGGCAGGGAGACGAACGCAAGGCGGATTCATCGGAAAGATTTTGCAGTACCGTGCGCAACAGGCGGACGGAGGCGTCGCACCGTTCCGTATAACGCCCTAGCCAGAAGAGATTGTCCGCTACGCGGCTGGCCAGATCGTTGCCACCCCGGCGCAATTCCAACCGCGCCAACTGGGCGCGAGCCACGGCCGTTTCTTCCTCCGAGCAACCACCGAGAATCCAGGTGTCCTTGCTGCCATCGCCTCGCTGCATGGAAACCATGCCTTGATCGGGCGAGGCGGCCACGCGGGTGAGCCCTCCGGGCAATACGTGATAACTGCCGTTGCGGGCGACGAGGAAAACGCGCACGACGACCGGACGCGATTCCAGCTTGCCGTTGACGAGGGCCGGAGCGCTCGACATGGCGATTTGTTCGTGGCCCGTGAAATCGTGCGGCCGGAACCGCATGCGCTGGATGAGTTCGTTTTTTTCCTCCCGCGATAGCGTCGAGCGAATGAACGGGCCCGCCCGTTCCGGACCGAAGGTGGGACGCACCGTGAGGTCGTCCAAATGATCGCAAACATACTCGAACGCTTTTTTATGGCCACACCACCACGTTGCCACGGAGGGCATTTTCAGATCCTCACCCAACAAGTGACGGCAGAGTGGATTCAGGAACGCGCGTAACGCGGGAATTTCAATCAGCCCGCTCCCCAGCGCGTTGACAACCGCCACATGCCCTGCGGCAACTGCCTGCAGCAGTCCCGCCACGCCAAGCGTGGAATCACTTCGCAGTTCGAGCGGATCGCAAAAGTCTTCATCGAGTCGGCGCAGAATGACGTCGACCTGCTGTAGCCCGCCGAGCGCCTTCAGATAAACCCGGTTGTCGCGTACAGTGAGATCTCCTCCTTCAACCAGTGTATAACCGAGGTACCGCGCCAGGTAGACATGCTCGTAATAGGTTTCATTGTAGGGGCCGGGGGTAAGCAACACCACGCGGGGGTTGTCTTTTCCGTGGGGGGCCTGCCGCTCAATGGTCTCGCGCAGCATGACGAAGAAACTGTGCAATCGCTTTACATCGCAATCACGAAAGGCTTCCGAAAGCATGCGCAGAACGACCATACGATTCTCCAGCGCGTAGCCTGCGCCGGAAGGCGATTGTGTACGGTCATTCACCACCCACCATTGACCATCCGGGGAGCGAGCCAGATCGGCGGCATAGAGATGCAAATAGGTATCCTCGGCCACCGGTACCCCGACACAGGGGCGCAAAAAATTGGGGTGCCCGAGGACGAGTGCCGGAGGAAAAAAGCCTTCGCGCAGTAATCTCTGAGGACCATACAAATCCCGCAAAATCAGGTTTAACAACGTTGCTCGCTGAATCAGCGCCTCGCCAATCCGTTTCCACTCCTCACCGTCAATGATAAACGGAATTGGATCCAACTGCCAGGGCCTCTCCATGCCTTGCGGATCGCCGTAGACATTATAGGTCATGCCCTGCTGCTGCATCAGTCGCGCGGCAGATTCCCAGCGTCGTGTGATTTCCGGCAATCCGATTGACTGCAGATCCTTCATGAATGTCATCCATTGCGGACGCATTGCTCCAGAGCCATCCATCAATTCATCAAACGACGACGAAGACGCTGCGTAGCTTTCGGAGAGCGACGACAGGTTCTCGGTGGAATCGGCAACGGCGGAATCGGACATGATACAAAGACCAAAAGGCTTTGATTTCTCTTCTACTCCGGTAGCTTGCGGAAATCCAGTGTCATCGGGTAATCCAGATTCTGCTCTTCTTTTGGTGTCGGATAATTGCCCGGAGTGTGGCCAAACGCATAGAATCGCGCCAGACGACGACTCTCCGCCTCGTAAGCGTTCACCGGAAACCGCGTCAAATTCATGCCGCCGGGATGCGAGACATGGTAGGTGCAACCGCCCAAGGCCCGTTCGGACCATGTATCGAGCAGATCAAACACCAGCGGGGCATCCACCGTGATCGTTGGATGCAAGCATTGCGGTGGCTGCCAGGCGCGGTAACGCACTCCCGCCACGTATTCTCCAACCTTGCCAGTGGGATGCAGCGGCACGCGGCGACCGTTGCAGGTGACGACATGCCGCGAGTCGATGAGCCCCTGCACTTTCACCTGCAGGCGTTCGACGGATGAATCGACATAGCGGACCGTGCCGCCGGAAGAACCTTCCTCACCGAGCACGTTCCAAGGTTCCAGCGCCTGACGCAATTCCATGTGAATACCGCGCCCGGTGATTTCGCCGTAGTACGGGAATTTGAATTCGAAATGCGGCGCGAACCATTCATTGCGTACCGGGTAACCCGACTCCTGCAAGTCCCGCGTCACATCCTCGAAGTCCTGCTGCACGAAGTGCGGCAGCATGAACCGGTCGTGCAATTCCGTACCCCACCGCACCAACTTTTGCTTATAGGGCTGCTCCCAGAAACGGGACAGCAACGAGCGCAGCAGTAATTGCTGCGTCAAGCTCATGCGCTCATGAGGAGGCATTTCAAACGAACGCATTTCAAGCAAACCGAGCCGACCTGAGCTGGAATCGGGATTGTACAACTTATCAATGCAGAACTCGGCGCGATGGGTATTGCCGGTCACATCGATGAGCAGATTGCGGTAAATGCGGTCCACGAGCCACGGCGGACAATGACCCGCGAGCGGGGTACGCTTGAATGCGATTTCCAGCTCGTAAAGCGAATCGTTGCGGGCTTCGTCCACACGTGGCGCCTGGCTGGTCGGTCCAATAAACATTCCCGAAAAGAGGTACGAAAGCGACGGGTGATTATGCCAGTAGTTGAGCAGGCTTCGCAGCAAGTCGGGACGGCGCAGGATGGGGCTGTCCGCTGGCGTGGCTCCGCCTACGATGATGTGATTACCCCCACCCGTGCCAGTGTGGCGACCGTCGATCATGAATTTTTCGGCACCAAGCTTGATCTGCCGGGCCTCGTCGTAAAGCGTCGTCGTATTCTTGACCAATTCGTCCCAGCTATGTGCGGGGTGCAGGTTAACCTCGATGACGCCGGGGTCAGGAGTCACCTTGAAGACATTCACACGCGGATCGTGCGGCGGGGTATACCCTTCCAGCATCACCGGCATGTCGAGTTCGGCCGCAGTTGCCTCAACGTTTTCGACGAGATCAAGATAATCCTCCATCGAATGCGTGGGCGGCATGAAGACAAAGAGCTTGCCATCGCGCGGCTCGACGCAAAGCGCGGTGCGGATCAGGAAATTCGTCGAATAGCCGGGCGGCGGCCAGACTTCTCCTTCGAGAGGCGCTTCCGGTGGACGCGGTGGCAGAGTCTGCGCGCGGGAGCGGCGTTGCATCGGTCCGCCCTCGCCCCAACCTTCCTGTCCGGGCTCCAGCCCTTCGCCACCGTACACGGAACGGAACGCCTGCCCGGGGCGCTTGCGACGGTCGGGGAGCGACTCGCGTTTCTCCATCGGGTCCTGCTCGAAAATTTCTGGGCGGTCTCCCGCCGCGGCCCAAGGAAGTGAATCCAGCGGCAGACGGAAGCCCACCGGCGAATCACCAGGAATCAAATACATGCGCTCCGGCCGTACAAACCACGGACCGGTCGCCCAATAGGGACCTTGCGCGCCAATCCAACGTTGCACCGGCAGCACGCTGCCAACGACCTTGTCGAGTCCCTGCTCAAAAATCCGCGCCAGCCGGGCGCGTTCTTCCTTATCTCGCAATTTCGAGTCGAAAGGATCAACATTGACCGGCAGGCGGCGTTCCTTCCACAAATAATAGAACGCATCCTCGTAGGCCTGAATGACGAATTTCGGATCGAGCCCCAATCGAAGTGCCAGTTCAGTCGAAAACGCCTGCGCATCGGCATCGGTGTACCCGTAATTCTTATGCTCGTCGGCGATGAGATCGTGATTCTCCCAGATCGGCACGCCGTCCTTGCGCCAGTAACAGCCAAAGGCCCAGCGCGGGAGCGATTCGCCCGGATACCATTTGCCCTGTCCAAAATGCAACATGCCTCCGGGGGCGTAACGCTTCTGGAGACGCTTGAGCAACTGCGAGCCAAGCTCACGCTTTTTCGGACTCAGTGCGGTAAAGTTCCACTCTTCGCCGTCCATGTCGACACTCGACACGAACGTCGGCTCGCCGCCCATGGTGAGCCGGACATCGTTGGCCTTGAGCTTCTCGTCCACCTTGTGGCCGAGCGCCTCGATTTCAGCCCACTGCTCTTCGGTGTATGGCTTGGTCGTGCGTGGACTCTCGTGTACCCGCTGCACACTCATTTCGAAGGAGAAATCGCATTTGCACTCCTCCACCCCGCCGGAAATAGGCGCCGCACTGGTCGGATCCGGTGTGGCCGCCAAGGGAATATGTCCCTCGCCCGCCATCAGGCCCGAGGTCGGATCGAGGCCGATCCAGCCCGCACCGGGAAGATACACTTCCGTCCAGGCGTGCAAATCGGTAAAATCCTTTTCCGGACCACTGGGGCCATCAATCGCCCGCACATCGGGAGCAAGCTGAATCAGATAACCCGACACAAAGCGCGATGCTAATCCAAGATGTCGCAGCAATTGCGCCAGCAACCACGCCGAGTCGCGGCACGAACCGGAACGCAATTGCAAGGTCTCCTCGCAGGTTTGCACACCCGGCTCCATGCGGATCGTGTAGCGGATCATCTCCTGCAATTTTCGATTCAGGTCGACCAGAAAATCGACCGTACGCATTTTCGAGCGATCAATCGATTTCACCCACTCCGCGAACAGCGGTCCCGGCTTTTGCTTCAAGAGGAACGGGGCAAGCTCGTGATCCAACTTGGCGTCGTAGACAAAAGGATATTCCTTGGCATCGTCCTCCAGGAAGAAATCGAACGGATTGATCACCGACATCTCGGCCACCACATCGACCTCGATTTTAAACTCCATCGTCTTCTCAGGGAAAAAGAGGCGCGCCTGATAATTACTTTGTGGGTCCTGCTGCCAATTGATGAAGTAATCCTTCGGCGTCACGCGCATGCCATAGCTCACGATCGGCGTGCGGCAATGCGGGGCCGGGCGCAGGCGAACTATCTGAGGCGAGAGCGAGACCGGGCGATCGTATTGGTAATGCGTGACGTGAGTAAGTGCGACATGAATAGACATAATGGAGAAGTTTCAGGCACCTCCACGGCAGTTTCCATGCCAAGCCGGACCTTGTCACGCGGAATAGATTATTCAAACGTCTACAAATTGGGCTTTCCCATTTACCCCCTTCAGCCGTAAAGTATTAGAAAGCTTATGTCCCACACCACCCTTCCCCTCTCCGACAGGCTTTACGAATACTACCAAGCCGTGGCTACCCGCGAGACCGAACTGCTCGCCGCCCTGCGTGAAGAGACTGCCAAGCGCCCCGACGGGACGATCCAGATTTCGCCAGAAGTTGGCCAGTTTTTCGGCCTTCTCATTGAACTCATGGGCGCCCAAAAAGCGCTCGAAATCGGAGTCTTCACCGGTTACAGCGGCCTCTGCATTGCCCAAGCCCTACCCTTTGATGGCAAACTCATCGCCTGTGAAATCAATCAGGACCATGCCAAAACCGCACTGCGCTACTGGCGGGAAGCCGGGCTCGAACGCAAAATCGAGATTCACATCGCTCCCGCTTGGGAAACCCTCGATACCTTGCTCGAAAACGGCCACGCCAATACCTTCGACTTCCTTTTCATCGATGCCGACAAGGAGAACCTCGACCGTTACTACGAACGCTGCCTCCTCCTCGCCCGTCCAGGCGGCCTTATCGCCATCGACAACGTCCTCTGGAAAGGTCGCGTTGCCGACCCTGAGGATGTCGACCTCGATACCCAGGCCATCCGCGCCCTCAACGAGAAAATCCACGAGGACGCCCGCGTCTCCCTCTCCATGATCCCCATCGGAGACGGACTCACCCTCGCCCGCAAGCGATAAGACAGACTCAGCTGATTATGATTCGATCTTTAATTCGAGATTTAGTTCGTGGTTGTCTCTCTCCTTTTGGAATCGAGATCTTTCTTAGACAAACCATGTCCCGTGAGATGGCGCTCTCTGTTGACCTTCCGCGAATTTTCGCCGGGAGAGAACTCCGAACGATTCTTGATGTTGGAGCTAATTTCGGGCAAACGGCGGAGAGATTTCACCGCATTTTCCCCAAGGCATCCATCCATTCTTTTGAGCCCATCACCACAACTTTCAACGCCCTTGTTGCCAATACTAAGTCACTTACGAATGTACATTGCCACAAAATAGCCATTGGCGACCGTGACGGCAGTGCTACAATGGTTCTTTTTGAAGATTCCGCGTGGAATAAAATTTCTGTAGGCGGAGAGCCGACTTCCGGTCGTAACGAGATTGTACCACTCAAAACCCTTGACACTTTTTGCAGTGAGCAACATATCGAGCGGATTGATTTATTGAAGACAGATTGCGAAGGCTTCGATTTCGAGGTGCTTTTAGGAGCGGAGAAGCTTTTTCAATCTGGTCGGATAGGAGCCATTTACTGCGAAATTGAATTACTGCGGAGTCAGGCTCACGCCGACTTTTTTGCGATTGAGAATTTTTTACGTGACCGCGGGTACCTTTTCTATGGATTCTATGATTATTCACCTTGGAATGAGCATCTTCCCACTAAAGCATACGCCAACGCACTCTTCGTACCCGTTTCATTTTGGCCAGAGAGTTCCTAATACTAAGTAGCTGCTAGTCTCCGCCGTATCAATTTTACGTCCTATGCCTCAAACCGTCTGTGTCGCCATCATCACCTACGAACGCAAGCAGCTCCTGCGCGAAGCGCTTCGCTCCGTCCAAGCCCAAACACGTCGCCCCGACGTGGTATTCATCAGTGATAACTCCAAAGAGCCGGACTACGAGGTGGTAAAGGAGTTTCCCGATCTTCCTATTCAGTATCACTTCCATGACCGTCGACTGACTATCGGCGAGCACTGGGTCTGGTGTCTGACTCAACCGCAAACCGACCTCATCGCCCTGCTGGAAGATGATAATCTTTTTCGCCCTCGACATATCGAGGTCCTTGCCAAGGCCATGGAGGAACATCCTGAAGCCGCCCTAGCCGGGTCCAGTACGATTATTTTTTACGACAATCTGCAGGCCCCTCATCCTCATGACATCTTTTGTCCACCTTGGCCATGCGACTTGATGAATCTCACTCCCGTCGTTCAGAGTGCGGAGGTTGGTCTGGCCACCTACTTGTTCGGTTCTCCCTTTGCCTCTTCAGCCATGATGGTCAGACGTAATGCGTTTCCCAAAGAAGGCTTCGTCCAAAGCGGACTTCGCATTTCACACGATCGCTGGATGTGGGCGCAAATCGCCGCTAATGGAAGCGCTATTTTCTGCCCGGAAACTACCATGCTTTATCGCGATCATGCCGTGCAGGTGGTCAAGAATTTCAACCGATCCTTTCATCGTAACGATACCGCGCGTTGCAATCGTCTCATATGGGATCTCACGCTTCAGATGGGCTACGATCCCGAAAAAGCGGTGGCCGCTCTCGCGGCTCAACTGACTCCCTCAACCAGGCGCTGCTATTCCTTTCTGACCTTCCGATCGCGAACCTTTGAAATCTGGCGCAAGATCATCCCCGTGCTACGACCAGAGGTTTCCACCTGCAAAGCCGCGTTTCAAGCTCTCCTCGATATTGTCATGCGACGCTTACTCGCCCGCTGGCGTTAGTCGGAAACCGATTTACACTATACCCACGATAAGTTCTGCTTCTCCAAGGCATCGTTCAGGGGATACAGCTGTGGGTGGCGGCGCAGGGCTACTAGCTTTGTCAGAACACGTAGGAAAATACCGGCGAGAAAAAAAACAGTCGGCAATTTCATGGCCGCGATGAGTCTTCGCTGTCGATCACTCATCTTTTTGTCGGATTGTAGAATCGCCGCCGTGGCGCACTCCAAGTCCCGATTCCCCGTCGCCACTACTTTGAGGTAGGAACGAAATCGACTACGCACCACCTGATCTGCTAGTTGTTGCCGACGCGACGCTTTTTCCGCATCACCCACTCCCTCCACCGTCTCCAACCATTCCAGCTCCATCACGGAAGGATTCTTCTGCTCGAAATACCGGCGCAGATACCGCGCTGAACCGACGGTGTTCTGCGGATGCATGCAATAGGTATGCAGCAAACGCGTGGAACAGGCCGTCCGTCCGAGTTGTGCCAGCCGCATGAGCCATTCGAAATCAAATTGTTCGTAGTCGGGATTGAACGCCCCGGCCTTGCGCGCGGCTTCGCGGGTGACGAGATACCCATTCGTGGCAAAGTGGCGCCCGTCGAAAAGACACAGTCGCTTGAGGTCGTTCCCGGTATAAAGACCATCCGGAATCTGGTCGGCGCGCTTGTAGTATTGAGGTTCCCCGCGACGGGCATCGATCACGACTGTCCCGACTTGCGCCATGACGATCGGCGTCCCATCGGGTGTGGGCTGCAGCATCATCCCCACCAGCGTTTCGAGCCATTCCGGCGCGTAGACCTCGTCGTCGTGCGCGAGGGCAATCCAATCCTCGGTCGCCTCAGCATAAAGCGCGCTGAAGTGTTCGGCGATGCCGGAAAATTTTTCGGTACGCCGAATCCAGTGGATTTTTAGGCTGGGAAATGAACTTGCGTCGTGATCCTTCGTTTCGTCTGTGGAAAGATCGTCCGACACATAGACCGTGAAGTCCTTGTAGGTTTGCTGCTCCAGCGAGCGCAAGGTTCGTTTCAGCAGTGCGAAACGATTACAGGTCGGGAGAATGACGGCTAGAGAAGAAGCCACAGCAACCAGTATCTTACTGGAAGCGTCGCCTGCTTGGCACGTCCTAAATGAAGATCAGGTGACTTTGAGCGTAAAATCTCCGCTAGCTGCTTTACCCAGATGGATCGCGTGCGTTTTTACAATACCTTTGTATTCGGTCGTGATCTCGTATCGTCCGTAGAACCCATGGAACCGGGCCTCCCGGTCAGCCTCCATTTCAAATCGAGTCCCCCATTCCTCTTGAATCAGTTGTTTCAAGACGAGGTAAGAGAGTTTCGGTTTCAATTCGGCATCGAGTAAACCACCCAGAAGCTTACCTTCGTCTCCGTGCGCCCCACCGTCCGCGAAATTCCACCAATAGATTGCCTCCATTTGGGGATGGCTAAACCAGAGCCGATACAACTCGCGAAGCAAGTCCGCCTGGAATTGCTCGCCACCGGCCACTTCTTGATACGTCGGCAGCGTGATTTCGGAAATATTCAGCGGCAAGCCAAAGCGCCCGTACAAATCCATCACCGCCAGCAACCGCTTCGGGTCCAATAACAAATTTTTCTCTCGGGAGAGGGGCTGTACCGAATTCGAAAAAATTCCATTTTCATAGAAAAACAAATGGTATTGGAACCCTAATCCTCGAGGCGACATGCCGCGCAGCACCAAATTCTGCACAAGTAGATAAAAGTTCGACAGTTCGCCATAGTACTCGCGCCAAACACCGGTTTGCGCTTCGTTCAGAATCAAGCGGGACTCGGCCGGAAAGAGAGCCTTCGCTTCATTGAATGCCCAGTAGACACAATCTTCCGGCAAATTTTGCACGTGTGCCATAAACCGCTTCTCCATCGGTTCATTGAACACATCCCAGTACTTGATGCGTCGCCCGTAACGTTCCGCTATTTGCTGGAAGCGACGCCGTAGATACGGCAGCGCTTCTGTCCGATTTTGGGGCAACCACTCCGGCAAATGGGAATGCCAGAAAAGACAATGTCCTTTCGGAGTAAGATCGTATTTATCGCAAAAATCGAGAACGCGGTCCGGTGCGGGACGGCGGTACATTTTGGGACTGTCTGCCGCAAAGCGCAACTTGCCCGGTTCCGGTTCCAGCCCGGACCAGAAAAAGGGAACCACCGCGCTATTCAACACCCCGCCAAAAGCCTGTTCGTACGCCTCGTTTTTCTCAGGCGTGTCATATCCATCGAGCATGAAGGCATTCGCACCGAAAAGAAAATCATGCCGCACCAATCGGCCCGATACTCTCGCGCCGCGCACAGCCTTGCCTTCCGAGTCCACGCACTGCAACCGCGCCCAACCCTGCCGGTGCTGATGAATTCCGGACGTAATCCGGTCCTCGACTTCGGGGTCGCGGCATTCGAAGGAGGAAAGCAGTTCTCGGTAAGTCTCGTGCATATGTCGTCCGGTCATGTATTCAGCTTGGAGTTGCTTCTGATCCCTCTCAATGGTAGGGTTATCGAATCTATTCGATGAAAAGAGCCACACCCTGCACCCTTGCCGATGTGGCCCGACATGCCGGGGTGGCAATTTCCACCGCTTCGATTGCCTTGCGCAATGATCTCCGGCTACCGATCGAAACCCGGCAACGAATCAAGAAAGCCGCCCGGCAGCTCAAATATCGCCCCGATCCTGTACTCGCCGCACTCGTCACCCGTCGACTTCATCGCTCAGGACGTCAATCCTTCGCCAATGTCGCCGCCGTGATTGATGACCGCTGGCGACAGATTGCACGACGGGAATGGATGGAGAAGTTTCTGAACGGTATGCGCCGGATCTGCGGCGAGCTTGGCTATCATCTGGATGAGCTGTACATGCAATCCGATCTCGGCGGCAGTCATGGTGCGAACCGCGTGTTGCATACCCGTGGCATTCGCGGTCTGGCCCTCTTGCCCATGCCGGCGCATCCATTCGATTTGACACTCGATTGGAATGAATTTGCCGTGGTGGCGGTGGGCAATCTGCAAACTCCACACCGTTTTCACCGCGTGGGCAGCGACGCCTTTGCCTCGATGCAGATTGCGTGCGATCAACTCGTCGCCCATGGATATCGCCGGATCGGGCTGGTTCACACGCTCGAAATCGAGCGTCGGTTGCGCTACGAATGGCTCGGGGCGATGGCCAAGGAGGCTTATCTGGAGGATAAACGGTTCGAGGTCATTCCGCCGCATCTACCGGAAGTATTGGAAGAAAAAGCGTTCCGGCGTTGGGTCGAAAAATATCGGCCTGAGGCCCTGATTTCCAACGACGACCGCCCCTATCACTGGCTCGCAGCCATCGGCGCGCGCATTCCCCGAGACATGGGGTATGTATCGCTCAATCGCGAAGTGACACCCCGCCCTGACACCAGCGGCATCGCCCAGCATCTCGACATCATGGGCGAGAACGCGGCGGAACTGCTCCACACAATGCTCTCGCGCGGCGAGACGGGCATTCCCCGTCATGCCAAGGAAGTGCTCGTGTATCCCCACTGGGTGGATGGCAAGACGATCCGTCGGCAGAAGTCCGTCGCTATGCCTTGACCATCGGAATGACGTACGGCCCCTCGGGAATCACCGCCACCTCGGTGGCTGATCCGACGACCGTTTGCACGGCTTCCTCCCACGACGCATGGCAATGCAGTCCCGTGGCGTGCTGCTCTTTGCCATTCAACCTCGGGGAGTAGAGATGGATCTCGCCCCGGCGCAACGCCTCCGCCAGTTTCACCGTCTGCCATTCGTCAATGTTTGCCAGCGGCCGTTGTCGCGCCTCGTCCATGAATTTTTCCACGCCGAGCCGCACGAGCGTTTCCTGCGCCTCCATGAACTCCTCGGAACCGAGTCCCTCGGAACATGCTGAGGCGATGAGCAGCCGCCCGCCCGGTTGCAACGCGTTCAGCGCCCCGACAATGCCCTTGATCGTCTGGTAATAAGTCTTATCGAGTGGATACCCGGCGCAACTGGTAATCACTACGGGATATTGCTTCGGAATGGGCGCTTCGGCGTAGCGACGGACGAAGGAAACCGCCGATTCGTGACTGGCGAGGATGTCGCCAAAATTGACATGAGCGAGACGGCGTTCGTCGTCGAGCACGGTATTCACCGCGTAGATCTGGCCGAGTTTGCGCACGATTTCGAGTTGCTCGTCATGAAGTGGGTTTCCCTCGAGATTACAATTGCGCGCGAGTGGATTCTCCATGAAGACGGTGTTATGAAAGGTGCGGATTGTGTCGGCGTGCGCAATGCCGGGGGAGATCACCTTGCGGCCGCCGGAGTAACCCGCCATGAAGTGCGGCTCGACCAAGCCCGTCACGATTTTCAAATCCGCTTCCACGAAACGGCGGTCAATGCCCACCCGCGTGCCGCGCGGCGTGGTGCCGAGAAAAGCGTGTTCCTCGTCGCGACGCGCGTAGTGATTCTCCACCGCAACCGTCTCCAGCACCCAATCGCTGCCCACGAGTTCGCGGAGTTCCTCGCCGAGATTGGGCCGGTGCAGACCCGTGGCAACCAACACATTGATCTTTTCCTTCGGAATTCCCGCATCGAGTAATGTGCGGATCATCGGCGGCAAAAGGAGGCCATTTGGCACGGGTCGGGTGATGTCGCAAATCACGATGGACGCCGATTTTGCCGACTGCACCAACTCCCGGAGCGACGGAGATTTCACCGGCTGCGCCAGGGCTTTACCTACTGCCGCTTTGGGATCGGACTCAACTGGCATGGAGGGTTTGCGAATGACCAGCGGCTTCACCGTCGCGGGAAGCGAAACCGGCAGTGTGGTCTTGCCAAAAAGGACATCAACAGAAGACATAGGCACAGTCTACGCCTATAAGCGATGGTTGCCAATCCCGGGAATTCCATAAAGCATTGCTCATTACGCACCGCCAGCCGCAATAATTTCTTGTCGTATTCGAGGCATCCTGTGTTAAGTTCTCCCCCTTAATTATGGACTACGATCTCATCGTGATTGGCGGCGGCCCGGCGGGTTATGTCGGGGCGATTCGTGCAGCCCAACTTGGCAAGAAAGTCGCCTGCGTGGAAATGGAACGCGCCGGAGGCACCTGCTTGAATTGGGGCTGTATTCCCACCAAGGCGTTGCTCAAGAATGCCGAAGTTTACCGCAGCATTCAGGATGCCGCCGACTTCGGTCTCACTGTGGGCGATGTGAAGGTCGATTTCCCCAAGGTCATTGCCCGCAGCCGCGGCGTCTCCGACCGCATGGCCAAGGGCATCGAGTTCCTTTTTAAATCCAAAAAGGTGGATTATATCATTGGCCAAGGCCAGATCACGAAGGACAAGAAAGTCCTCGTCACCAAGGCCGACGGCACCAAAGAAACCCATGGTGCCAAGAACATTCTTGTCACCACCGGCGCGAAAGCGCGTCCCCTGCCCGGACTCGAAGTCGATGGCAAGCGCGTCCACACCAGTCGCACGATTCTCGAAGTCAAGGAACAGCCCAAGTCGCTCATCGTCATCGGCGCGGGTGCCATTGGCGTCGAGTTCTCCTATTTCTTCAACGCCTTCGGCACCAAGGTCACCCTCGTGGAAATGCTCCCGCAGATTCTTCCGGTGGAAGACACCGAAGCGGCCGAGTTGCTGAAAAAGCAATTCATCAAGGACGGCATCGACGTCCACACCGACACAAAAGTCGAATCGCCGGAAGTCACCCCCAAGGGCGTTAAGGTCACCCTCGTTGGCAAGGAAAAGAAAGTCCTCGAAGCCGATGCACTCCTCGTCTCAATTGGCGTCCAGCCGAACCTCGACGGTCTACTCGCGGACGGCGTGAAGCTCGATCTCGATCGTGGCTACATCAAGACGAATGACCGTTACGAGACCAGCCTGCCGGGCGTCCTCGCCGCGGGCGATATCATTGGACCGCCCTGGCTGGCGCACGTCGCGTCACACGAAGCCATCGAGGCCGTGGAAGGTCTTTACGTCAAGGGCAAGAAACCGCACAAGGTCACCCTCTTCCCCGGTTGCACCTATTGCCAACCGCAAGTCGCCAGTATCGGCGTCACGGAAAAGAAGGCAGCTGAACTCAAATTGAAGTATAAGGTCGTCAAGTTCCCCTACCGCGCCGTCGGCAAGGCCGTCGCAGCGGCGGAGCCGGAAGGCTTCCTCAAGCTCATCGTAGGTCAGCCGCATGGGGAAATCCTCGGCGCCCACATCATCGGCTTGGAAGCGACGGAACTCATCGCGGAACTTGGTCTCGCCATGAATTTGGAAGCGACTCTCGACGAATTGATCGCCACGATCCACGCGCATCCGACCCTCTCGGAGATTATCCACGAGGCAGCTCTCGCGGGTCTGGATCGTCCGATCCACATGTAATCCGCCCAACCGGAAGATCAAAGTCCCCCTTTGATCTTCCGGAGTTCCGGTTCTTTTGCGGACAAATTTTCTCAAAAAATTTCTGGTATCCGCAATGCCGACGTAGTCTGATAGTAGCGTATGGCTTTAAACCTCAACGAATGGAACATCCAGTCCCGCGCGACCCATTGCGCCACGACAGGGCGCTCCTTTGTCGAGGGGGAAACCGTTCACACCGCGCTCTACTGGAAAGCGGGCGCGTATCAACGGCTCGACGTGTGCGAAGATGCCTGGGCTCAACGCAACGAAAACATAGCCCCCCTTTCCTCGTGGAAATTCGCCTACGAACCGCCCCCCCCGCCGCCACCCGAAGCGCTGAAGAAGGACGATGCAGAAAGCCTCCTGCGCCACCTGATGCAGGAGAATGATCCCGCCAAACGCAACGCCCGCTACATTCTCACGCTCATGCTCGAGCGCAAAAAGATCCTGAAGATGCTCGACCGCCAGAAGAATGGCGACGCAACCATCCTGATCTACGAACATCTCCCCACCGGCGAAACGTGGTTCATTGAAGATCCCCATCTTCGACTCGCTGAACTCGAACCGGTGCAGATGGAAGTCGCAGCGCTCCTGCACTCTGGTGGACTTGGCGCTTCAACATCGACTACCTCAGAGGAACCTACCTTGACGGCGGTCGCATCTGAAACTCCCGAGGCCTCTACCGACAGCGCACCAGAAACCTCTACCGAACCAGTCGAGGAAGATCCAGCTCCCGAGAACACTGAAGAAACGACGGAAGAAGAACGCCAGTCGTAGGGCGGCCTCCAAATTCCAATCTCGATTGGCAATTTGACAATCCCTACACCCCGATATCCTCGTTCCACAGCTCCGGCCTGTCGCGGATAAAGTCTTCCATCAGTTTCACGCATTCCGGGTGATTCACCACCTCATACTGCACACCCTGACCACGCACATACGCTTCCGGTCCTTGGAACGTCTTGTTCTCACCAACCACGACACGAGGAATGCCGTACAAGAGAATCGCGCCACTGCACATCGGGCACGGTGAAAGCGTGGAATAGATCGTGCATTTTTGATAAACGGACGCCTTCTGCCGACCGGCATTTTCCAAGCAATTCATCTCGGCATGATGAATCACGCTCCCATGCTGCACCCGTTGATTGTGCCCTCGGCCGATGATCTTTCCATCGCACACCAGCACCGAACCGATCGGAATGCCTCCTTCGGCCAAACCTTTCTTTGCTTCCTCGATTGCCGCTTCCATAAAGGGATCTGTTGCGCTCATGCGACTGCTATAACCGACTTCCCATTCGCTTTCGACCTTTTTTCGTGTATGTTGAAATTCCGTTGGCCGTCGCATTTCGAAAATCCACACCGCCTATGCCCGACCGCTCCCCCTACTCCCTGCCTGCGTCGATGATCACGCCGGAATCGGTCTTTAAAAATCGGCGTCAATTCCTCCGCCAACTGGGATTTCTCGGGGCTGCCGCCATGATCGGCGGGTGTGACTCCCGCACGACCGCCAGCGCCGCACCGGGTGGGGCTGCTTCCGGCTTCAACCTCCCCCCGCGACCCTCGGACAAGTTTTACCCCGCCAAGCGCAATCCCATTTACCAAGTCGCCGACCGCCCCGAAACCCCGCTCAAGATCGCCGGAAATTACAACAATTACTACGAGTTTTCCACCGACAAGGAAGCGGTCAATCCACTCAGTGCGCGGTTGACGATTGATCCATGGACCCTTGAAGTCGGCGGTCTGGTGGCCAAGCCGTTCAAGATCGGCTTTGAGGATCTCGTCGCGAAATTTCCCCTGCAGGAACGCGTCTACCGCATGCGCTGCGTGGAAGCTTGGTCGATGGTTGTCCCATGGATCGGATTTCCCATGCGAGACTTCATCGATTTCTGCCAGCCACTCGGCTCGGCCCGTTACGTCCGTTTTCTTTCGTTTATGAAGCCCGCCGAAGCACAGGGTCAGGAGACAAATCAATTCTCCTGGCCGTATTTCGAAGGTTTGCGTCTGGACGAAGCCCGCCACGAACTCAGCCTCTTCGTGACGGGAATTTACGGCAAGCCGCTCCCGAAACAAATGGGCGCACCCCTGCGGGCCGTTGTGCCGTGGAAATATGGTTACAAGGGCGCCAAAGGCATTGTCAAAATCGAGTTTGTCGAGAAACAACCACCTACGTTCTGGAATGAACTTGCCCCGGACGAGTACGGCTTCTACTCCAACGTTAACCCCGACCGCCCGCACCCGCGCTGGTCGCAGGCCACCGAACGCGACATCACCAATGGCGACCGCATTGCCACGCTGCCTTACAACGGCTATGCCTCGCTGGTCGCGTCGATGTACAAGGGCGATGAATTTTAGCCGTGTGAACTGCATCTCCAGCCCATGAAAAAACTGCTCCGCCGCCTCCATCTTTACCTTGGCGTTTTCTTCGCCCCGCTCCTGCTTCTCTTCGTCATCACCGGCTGGTGGCAGACGGTCACCATCAACCGCAACAAGGGACTCGGCTTCGGTCAAACCGTCATCGAGAAGCTCTCCACTGTCCATATCGACCAATATTATCCCGTCCCCGGCACCAAGAAATACCGGACCGACGCCTTCAAAATCCTCACGGTCGCCCTCTGTATTGGACTGATCCTCGCCATCGTGCTCGGCATCTGGATGGGGTTCCAGACACCCGGCCATCGTCTGGGCAGTCTCATCGCGCTCCTGCTCGGTATTGCCGTACCGATAGCCATCCTCGCGCTTGCACCCCATCGTGGCCCGCCCAGTCCGGCTCCTACGGCGGTTTCCACATCCCCTTAAAGTATCTGGAAATAAGCCTCTTAACACTCGACAGCGCACTGGAATTTGCGTTAATTCCCTCTCATGCTCTTTTCATTGGGTAAGAAGAAGAATCCCCGTCTGGCGCAACTCAAGGGCGTCTCGCTCTTCAATGACCTGAAGCTGAGCCAGCTTCGCATCGTGAACAGCCTTCTGCATGAGCGGAACTACCTCGAAAGCGAGCTCATCTTCGACCAGGGCGACGAGGGACAGGCGCTCTATATCGTCGCCAGCGGCAAGGTCCGCACCCATCGCGATAATCAGCCGGAAGACAAGTTCGTCGAGTTCGGTCCTGGCGACTTCTTCGGTGAACTCGCCCTCCTCGAGGACGCCCCGCGCTCAACCTCAGCCCGGGCGGTGGAGGACACGGTGCTGCTCGCGCTCTTTCGCACGGAATTCCTCGCCTTGCTGGAACTCCATTCCTCCATCGGTTCGATGATCTCATACGCACTGGCTCGCGACCTGTCGCGCAAGCTGCGCAAGGCCATCGTCTCCAATGAGAATCCGACCAACCTATGAGCGATAACCAGTCATCTGGTCCCTTGGTCTGGCTTGGCACCGTTTTGGCGACCTGCATCACGCTCTATTTGTTTCAAGGCATCCTCTGGCTGGTCGTCCCGATTCTGCTTTCGATCATTCTCTATTATGTGACCGAGCCACTCGTCTATCGCCTCACCCATCACGGCTGGAGCCGGGAAAGCGCCGCCGGGTTGGTCATGGGTGGTCTCGTCCTGCTTCTCCTCGCCATCACCGCCGTTACCCTTCCCCGCTTCGCCAGCAAAGTAACCACTTGGAACGAGCAAAAAATCATCTCCAACTACGTCCAGCATGGGGCGGACTTCGTTGAAAGCACCCTCCGCACCGTGGAGAAATATGTTCCCTTTATCGATGAATACATGATGAGCAAGGCGCGCGACAATGCCAACTGGGACGAGCAACTCGCCAAGTGGGCCGCGGACAACAGCAGCCACACCATCATGGGACTGCTCCACTGGATTCCCTCACTACTGCTGATTCCCTACCTCACCTATTTCATCCTCGTCGATGGTAGCCAGTTCAAACGCTTCCTCGTTCGCGCCATTCCCAATGCCTACTTCGAGAAATCCCTCCTCCTCCTCCATCGCATCGATGATCAGGTGCGCCGCTATTTTCAGGGATTGATGGCACTCACCGTCATCGACGCCGCCTGCCTCGGCATCGGCTTGAAGCTCATGGGCATCTCCGGCGCGTTCGTTCTCGGCTTGGTCATTGCCGTGTTGTCGTGGATTCCCTATGTCGGCTCCATTGTAGGCTGTCTGCTGGTCGTGCTCGTGGCCGCAACCGATTATGCATCGCAAACGTGGATGACCTACGGCGCAGTCGCCCTCTTCCTCGGAGTACGCCTGCTCGACGATTTCGTCTTCATGCCGATGACCATTGGCCGCAGCCTGCAAATCCATCCAGTAGTGACCGTTCTCATGATCTTCGTCGGCGGAGCCGTATCGGGGATCAGCGGTCTCCTCCTCGTCATGCCGGTGCTGGGCGTGATGATGGTCCTCGGCCAGATTCTCGGTCAGCTCGCCACCAACGATCGTCTCACCGCCCGCTATCAATTCCGCAAAGCCCTCCTTCGCGCTCGCGCCCAGAAAGGCTTGGAAGCGTAATCCGATGAACAAAGGCGACATTGCTGAAATTCTGAACGAGATCGCCGTCCTCCTCGAATTAAAGGGCGAGAACATCTTCAAGACGCGCGCCTACACCAGTGCCGCGCGAACGCTCGACTTGCTCGATGAAGACCTCGGCGTGATCATCGCGGAGAATCGCCTCGGTTCGATCAAGGGCATTGGCACGGCTTTGCAGGAAAAAATCGCTGAGCTCTACACCACTGGAAAACTCGCTTATTACGACGAACTCAAGAAATCGCTGCCTCCTGTCCTGCTGGAATTGTTGAACATCCCCGGCGTCGGCCCGAAGAAAGCCAAGGCGCTCCACGACCAACTCCAAATCCAGAGCCTCGCCGATCTGGAAACTGCCTGCAAAGATGGGCGCGTGGCCGCACTCACCGGTTTTGGCGAGAAGACCGCCACCCGTATTCTCGAAGGCATCACCCAGTATCACTCCTACCAATCACAGCATCTCTACGCCGACGTCATTCTGATCGCGACCGAACTCGTCGACACACTGCGCACGCACCCCGAGGTCACCCGCTGCAGCATCGCGGGCAGCCTTCGACGCGGAAAGGAAGTCGTCAAAGACATCGATCTCCTCGTCTCGTCGAAAGCGCCGGAGCAAGTCATGCGAGACTTCATCACGCTGCCGGAGATCGAGCGTGTCGTGGGCCAAGGCCCGACCAAGGCGAGCGTCGTGCTCAAAGGCGGCTTGCCGTGCGATCTACGCGTCGTCAGCGACAAGGAATTCGCCACCGCACTGCACCACTTCACCGGCAGCAAGGAGCACAATGTCGCGATGCGCCAGCGCGCCATTGCGGAAGGCAAGAAGCTCAGCGAGTGGGGACTTTTTCTTACCAGCAACAAAAGCGAAAGTGCCGACGGCGAAAAAGAGTCCGCCAAACCGCAGGGCGAACTGATTCCGTGCCGCACGGAGGAAGAACTCTTCGAGAAGCTCGGCCTGCAATACATCCCGCCGGAACTTCGCGAGAACATGGGAGAGATCGAAGCCGCTGCAGAGTGCAAAATCCCGCGACTCCTCGAGTGGAGCGATCTCCGCGGCACATTCCACAATCACACCACATGGAGCGACGGCAAAAACACGCTCCAGGAGATGGCCGAAGCCGCGCAAACTCTCGGGCTCGAATACCTCGGCATCGCGGATCACTCCAAGTCCTCCTTTCAGGCCAACGGCCTCAGCGAGGCCCGTCTGCTCGCGCAGATCGAGGAGATTGCAAAGCTGAATCACACTCTCGAAGACATCCATCTCTTCAGCGGTTGCGAAGTCGATATTCTCAAGGACGGCCAGCTTGATTTCGGCGATGAGATTCTGCAGCAGCTCGACTACGTCGTCGCCAGCGTGCACAACGCCATGCAGCAACCGGAAGACGAGATCACCCGCCGCGTTATCCGCGCGATGGAAAATCCTTACGTCACCATGCTCGGGCATCCCACCGGGCGCCTGCTTCTCTCCCGCGCTCCCAGCGCGATCAATCTCGGCAAGATCATCGATTGCGCGGCGGAGACCGGCACGTGGATTGAACTCAACGCCAGCCCCTACCGCCTCGATCTCGACTGGCGCTGGTGGCATCGAGCCCGAGACAAAGGCGTCAAATGTTCAATCAATCCCGATGCCCATCGCGTCGGCCAGCTTGGTTATCTCCGGCTTGGAGCTACCGCCGCCCGCAAGGGCTGGCTCCGCAAGGAAGACGTGGTCAATACCTTGAAGCTCGATAAAATCCGTCAGTTACTCGATCTTTAACCGATAAAGACATTGCTGATCATGATGTCGCTGCCGCACCGCCTGCTTCCGCTTCTGGTCTGGAGCGCGATCCTCGCCGTGTCGCGCGCCAGTGATCCCAAGCTTGTGGACAAGGCCTGGGATGATGCCTCCATGCTTCTCGTGCAGGAGTCGTACACCAAATTCACCACGGCTCAAGAGGTGAAAGGGGGGGGCGCCCGCGAGATTGAATACGGTATCGGCGTAAACCTCCTCAACCTGCAACCCAAGACAGTCCGGAATATTAATCGAGCCGAAGCCATCTTCACCCGTCTCATCGCCTCCAATCCGAATGACGAAGTCGGCATTGCCTCCCTCTATTACCTCGCCCGGCTTGAGCAGATTCACCGCAACGATCCCAACGTGCCCAAGGCCTTGCAACTTTACGCGCAGCTGATTGCCGAGCATCCCGATCATTTCTACGCCCAGAGCGCAATAGCAAAGGTCGCCATCCTGAAACTTTGCGCCACACCCACTACGGCCGATAAAAGGCAAGCGCTGGCCGAAGTTGAAAAATTGGCTCATCTGCTCAAGGAACCCGCCGCGCGCTGCAATTTCAATCTCGTCGTGAGCACCGCCTGCATCCAGTACAACCTCGGTGACGAAAAAGCGCTCCGCTACCTGATCGAAGCCGATACCATCGGTATTCCGATCCAGTTTTCCGAGGCCAACGTTCTCATCCGCATTGGCAACCTCGCCCTGCGTCTCGGCAAGCGCGACATCGCCATCACCTACTTTGAACGCTTTCTCAAGGAATTTCCCCGCAGCACGCGCGCCTTCACGGTTCAACAAAAGGTCAAGGAACTGAAAGGGGCCAAATCGTGAAACGCGAGACCATTTTCCAGTTCATCGGTTTTGGCCTCGTGGCCATTGGGTATCTCGCCTCCACTTTCTTCGTGCTCCAACGCAAGACCGCCAATCTCGAGAAGCCGAACCAGATCACGCTTCGCATCGCCCACTGGCAATTGGAGCAGGGACTACATCATGCCTTCGACGAGCTTGCCGCCGAATTCACTCGTCAGCACCCCGATATCCGGGTCGAACAACTCCTCGTCCCGGAACGCATCTTCCCCAACTGGCTCGTCACGCAGCTCATCGGCGGCACCGCGCCCGATCTCATCGAAGTCGGCTACGGCATCGATGACGAACGTCTCGCCCGCTATTTCGTTCCGCTCAGCCTCTGGGTCGAGCGGCCTAATCCCTACAACCGGGGCACGACCCTCGAAAAAATCCCCTGGCGCGACACGTTCCTCGACGGCATGTACAGCAGCTACAGTTCTACGCTGCAGGATTACTACTCCGCCGGCCTCAACATGCACACGGTCCGGCTCTATTATAACCGCGGCCTCTATGAAAAGATCATGGGCCTGGGGGCTCCGGCGCCGAAAAACTTCCGGGAATTCGAAGCCGTCTTCCGCAAGCTGGCCGACTACAACCGCACGCGCGTCAACAAAGTCGTGGCCATTGCCGGGTCCGATTACAACGGCCCGCTTCTGCTCGATCAATTCCTCAGTAACCAGACCCAAAAGCTGCTCCTGCGGCTCAATGACCTCCTCGACTTCACCGTCAGCAAGCCGGACACGCAACTGGCCTATCTTGCGGGCCGATGGAACTTCACCTCACCCGAAGTACGCAGCGGACTTGAGCTACAGCATGAAGTCGGTCGCAATCTCCCCCCCGGTTTCCAATCCCTGCGCCGCGAAGACGCCACCTTCTATTTTCTTCAGGAACGCGCACTCATGATCGTCAGCGGTAGTTGGGACGTCCGCACCCTCAAGGCTCAAGCCCCCTTTCCCATCGACATCGTTTCGATCCCGCTGCCCACCCCGGAGAATCCCGAATACGGCAAATACGTCCTTGGCGCTTTCGCGGAGAACAACGACGTCGCCACCCGCTTTGGCATCACACGCCTTTCCAAGCACCCCAAGGCCGCGCTCGCGTTCCTCCAGTTCATGACCTCGCAACGTGGCAATCAGATGTTCGTCGACACCAGCTATTGGCTGCCCTCCATCATCGGCGTCACCATTCCTGAACCAATCCGCGCCTTTCAACCCATTACGGAAGGCTACACCCAGGGCCTTGCCTTCAACTCCTTCGGAGCCGACGGACGCCTCGTGATCAATCAAAACCTCTATCAGCTCTACAGCGATCACGAACCGGTCAGCACCTTCACCCGCTCCCTCGAAGAGGATTTGCGCCCCGCCGTTCGGCGTGATTTGTTACAGGAAATCAAAACCCGCCGCCACGCCATCGCCCACGACGACACCACGCTCGCCGCACTCCAGTGGAAACAATACCGCGGCAAAACTTCCAGCGAAACGCTGCGTAAAATTTCCGCCACCCGCTTGAATCAGGACCTGATGGAATGCGGCGCATACACGCTCGAAACCTCGCTCGATTCCATCCAGAAATAATATGGCCGCCTTCATTCCAACCAAAAAAGCCCTGCACGAATGGCGACTCTACTTGTTCGTTATTCCCTCCCTCGTGCTCATTGCAGTCTTTGCCTATTTTCCCGCCATCAGCGCCGTCTACCACAGCTTCTTCGACTGGCAGGGCGGCAACTACAAGGAATTCATCGGCTGGGATAATTTCATCCAGGCCTGGACCGACGACGTCCTCTGGCAATCCTTCGGCACCGTCTTTATTCTCATTGTCGCCAATCTCTTCAAGATGATCCCCTCCATCGCCGTCGCGGTGGTGATTCACCGTCTCGTCAGCGACCGCTGGCAATACTGGTATCGCGTTCTCGTCGTCGTGCCGATGATCGTCCCGGAACTCGTCCGCCTCTTCATCTGGAAATTTTTCTACGACCCCACCTTTGGCCTGCTCAACAAAATCCTCGACTGGATCGAGCTCAAGCCGATTCTCGTCTCGCTCGATACCTACGTGCTCCACTGGAATGTCTTTCGCGAAGGTTTCCCCATCCCCTGGCTGAGCGAACCGCATCTCATTGTCCCCTCGCTCATCTTCTGGGGTTTTCCATGGATTGGTGCGGTCGGCGTGCTCATTTTCCTCGCCGGACTCGAATCGATTGGTCGTGAAGTTTATGAAACCGCCGAGCTCGATGGCGCGAACGGCTTTCAGAAATTCCTCTACATTGAATTTCCCCTTATCCTCACCCAGATCCGCCTCATGCTCATCCTCATGGTCATTGGCACCATTCAGGGCTATGGACTGCAACTCCTGCTGCTCGGTCAGGACGGTGGCGCGGGCGGGGCCGGCATGGTTCCCGGACTCTGGATGTTCAACCGCGCTTTCTCTGCCGGGCAATTCGGCTACGCCTGCGCCATTGGCATGGTTCTTTTCGTCTTCATTCTCGTGCTGACCCTGATCAACAACAAATACATCCGGATTCAGCGATGAGACTGACTACTCCCACCACTGTCACCGTCAAAGCCGTGGGCCGCGAGAAACTCGAGTTGCCCAAGCACCTCTTCGTTCTCGCCGTGCTGGCCATTGAACTCCTGCCGTTCTACATGATGCTGCAAATCAGCTTCAAAAATAACGTCATGTTCAACGCCAACCCGTGGCTTCCCATCCTTCCCGGTGCCACGTTGGTCGAAAACTTCCGCTTCGCTTATCACCTTATTCTCCCCTACGCGGCCAACACCATTTTTGTTTCCGTCACCGCCGCCACGGCCAATCTCTTCTTCGCCATTCTCGCCGCCTACTTTTTCGCCCGCTACAAAATGCCGTTCAGCAACGTCCTCTGGTCCGCGTTCCTCACGCTCATGCTGATTCCGAGCGTCACCAACATCGTTCCCCTCTTCACGCTCCTCAAAAAACTCAACCTCCTTAACTCGCTCTGGGGTCTCATCGCCGTCGCGGTCGCCAGCGGACAGGTGTTCAACATCTTTGTCCTGCGCAATTTCATTGAGGACCTTCCGCGCGATTTATTTGAAGCGGCCGAGATGGACGGGGCCGGTCACTGGAAACAAATCATCCACATCGTCATTCCGCTCAGCGGCCCCATCATCGGCACGCTTTTCATTCTCTCGTTTCTCGGTTGCTGGAATGACTTCCTCATGCCGCTCATCATTCTTCGTGACCCACAGCTTTTCACCCTCGGCGTCGGTTTGATCTACCTCGACGGCGACTACGCCAAGGACTGGGGCCATATCATGGCCGCGTTCTTCATGGCCAGCCTCCCGCTCCTCATCATGTTCCTCTTCACAATGAAACTCTTCATCCGGGGACTGAGCGCGGGGGCGCTGAAGGGCTAGCAGGACTGAACCCTGCTAGTGTAAAATCACACCGCCTTTTTCGCTTTCTTCCCGCCCTTACGATAACTGATGGGCTTGGTCGACGCCGACTTCGGTTCGATCTTGTCAATACCCGCGCGTTGCTTCAGCTCCAGCATTTGATCCCGCAACAACGCCGCCTTCTCGAACTCCAGCGAATTACTCGCCGCGATCATCTCCTCTTCCAATTCCCGCAGCACGTCGAGCGTATCCAGATCGCCGCCAGACTCCCGCACGACGCTCGCCTCGATTTCCTTGCCCTTCAATAAATTCGCCAAGCTCTCCTGTACGGCACGTTGCACCGTCTTCGGCGTGATCTTGTGTTCGACATTATAAGCGAGCTGTTTTTCACGCCGCTTCTTCGTCACCTCGATCAGTTTCTTGATCGATTGCGTCAGCGTGTCGGCATAGAGAATCACCTTGCCGTTCACGTGACGCGCCGCGCGGCCCGCCGTCTGGATCAGCGATGTCTCCGAGCGGAGGAAACCCTCCTTGTCCGCGTCCAGAATGGCCACCAGCGACACCTCGGGCAGATCGAGACCTTCGCGGAGCAGATTGATCCCCACCAATACATCGCATTTGCCTTGGCGCAATTCGCGCAGAATCTCCACCCGCTCGATCGTGTCGATTTCGGAATGCAGATAGCGCACGTTGATTTTCAAATCGCGCAGATAATCGGTCAGATCCTCCGCCGTGCGCTTCGTCAAGGTGGTCACCAGAACGCGCTCCTGTTTCTCCACCCGCAACCGAATCTGCTCGATCAGATCATCGATCTGGCCATTGAGCGGCTTCATCTCGATCTCCGGATCGATCAGGCCCGTGGGCCGGATCACCTGTTCGATCACCACTCCGCCCGCCGCCTTCACTTCATACGGTGCCGGTGTGGCGGACACATAAATACGCTGCCCCACGAGTTCGTCGAACTCCGGGTATTTCAGTGGCCGATTATCCAGCGCCGACGGCAGCCGGAACCCGTGTTCCACCAGCACTGTTTTGCGCGAACGATCCCCCTCGTACATGCCGCCGATCTGCGGCACGGTCACATGCGACTCGTCGAGCACGGTCAGAAAGTCATCCGGGAAAAAGTCGATCAACGTGAACGGCCGCGAGCCGGGTGGGCGACCGCTCAGATGGCGCGAATAATTCTCGATGCCATTGCAAAATCCCATCTCCTCCATCATCTCCAGATCATACGTCGTGCGCATCTTCAACCGTTGCGCCTCCAACAATTTTCCGGTCTTCTCCAATTCCTGAATGCGCTCATCGAGTTCCTGGCGGATCGAGATTTGCGCCAGCTTCATCTTTTCGTGCGGTGTCACGTAATGCTTTGCCGGGAAGAGAATCAGCTCCTCCATGTGCGCCTCCACCTCACCTGTGAGTGGATCAAACCGGCTCATCCGCTCGACCTCATCACCGAAAAATTCCACGCGAATCGCATCCTCCGTATAGGCCGGGCAGATCTCCACCACGTCGCCCCGCACGCGGAATTGACCCCGCTGCAGCGCCACGTCGTTGCGCGAATACTGCATCTCCACGAGCTTCGCGAGCAATTGCTCCCGCGTCAGGAATTCGCCCTTCGTCACGCGGAACATCATGTTCTCGTAATCCTCCGGTGAACCCAAGCCGTAGATGCACGACACGCTCGCCACGACAATCACATCCCGACGCGATAGCAGTGAACTCGTCGCCGCCAGCCGCAAACGCTCAATCTCCTCGTTCACACTCGAATCCTTCTCAATGTACGTATCGCTGCGCGGAATGTACGCCTCGGGCTGATAGTAATCGAAGTAGGAGACAAAATATTCCACCGCGTTCTCGGGAAAGAACTGCTTGAACTCGCTGTAGAGCTGAGCTGCGAGGGTCTTGTTGTGGGATAAAACCAGAGTGGGCCGCCCCAGGTTCTTAATCACGTTGGCAATCGTGAAGGTCTTGCCCGAGCCGGTCACACCGAGCAGCACATTGTGCTTGTCACCGGTCTTCAACCGCTCCGTCAGCGCCTGGATCGCGGTCGGTTGATCGCCTTGCGGCGGATAGGGGCTATTCAGTCGGAAATCCATAGAACTTATCTCGATACGAAAAAAACGTTTCTTGGTTTTGCCAAGAGGCCGATTATTGATAAACCTATAGCACACATTTTGCCATGGACATCCTCTTTCTCTTTATCGGTTTGATTCTCGGTGCCGCCGCCGCGTGGATGATCCAATCCTACCGCCTCTCCTCCCTGCGCGTCCGGGCCGAGGAACGCGCCATCCTGCTGGAATCTGCCCGGCTGAAGAGCGAAGACACCCTGCTCACCGAGCGCAACCAGGTGCTCGAACTCAGCAAGCAACTTGCCAGCGCCCAAGTCTCACTGGCCGCCGCGCAGGAACAACTCAAGCTCCGCAACACCGAGATCGCCGAAACGCAGACCCGCCTCAAGACCGAGTTCGAAAACCTCGCCAACCGCATTTTCGAGGAAAAGAGCAACACCCTTGCCAGCCAGAATCAGAGCAAGCTCGGCTCACTCCTCGCTCCGTTCCAGCAGCAGATCGCCGACTTCCGCCAGCGCATCGACACCATCTACGCGCAGGATTCCGCCGACCGCGTTGCGCTGAAGACGCAGATCGAAACCCTCACCCTCCTCAACCAGCAGGTCACGCAGGAAGCCAACAACCTCACCCTCGCGCTCAAAGGCCAATCCAAGACCCAGGGCAACTGGGGCGAACTCATCCTCGAGACAATTCTCGAGCGCTCCGGCCTGACCAAGGGCTCCGAGTACGTCGTTCAGGCCAGCATGACCACCCCCGACGGTCGCCGCCTGCAACCCGACATCGTCATCAACCTCCCCGAGGGCAAGCACCTCATCATCGATTCCAAAGTCTCGCTCACTTCCTACGAACGTTTCTGCTCTAGCGAGAATCCCGCCGAGCAAACCGCGGCCCTCGCCGCGCACATCGCCTCGATCCGCGGACACATCGAGGAACTCAGCGCCAAGGATTATCCCTCGCTCTACCAGATCGACAGCCCCGACTTCGTCCTCATGTTCGTGCCGGTGGAGCCCGCCTTCAGCGTCGCCTTGCAGAATGCTCACGACCTCTACAACGAGGCGTTCGAGCGCAAGATCATCCTCGTTACCGCCTCCACCCTGCTTGCCACGCTTCGCACCGTCGCCCAGATCTGGAAGCAGGAAAAGCAAACCCGCAACGCCCTCGAAATCGCCCGCAAGAGCGGCGATTTGTACGACCAATTCGTCCGCTTCTACGAAAGTCTGGAAGAGATTGGTGGCTGTTTAGGTAAGACGACGCGCGCGTATGATGACGCCATGGGTCGGCTCAAAACCGGTCGAGGCAACCTCGTCAAACGGGTGGAAGATCTCCGCAAACTTGGCGCCAAAGCCTCCAAAAATCTCCCCACCGCACTCACGGAAGAAGCCGAATCGGAAGAATCCACTCCCGCTGCGCTTCCCCTCGAGACCACGTCACCGCCCGCCAGCGATAAGACGTCATCGCCCTAATTGGCGCGCATCCCCTTGTATTACAATAGGTAAAGCGTAGATGAGGTCCACTTACAATGGAGCCCCATCCTGATTTTAAGCCTTGACCCGAGCCGCCATTGGAGTAAGGCTTGACCCAATTTTATTTCATCTGCTTAACGCTTTTCCGCTTTAAAATACCCATGTTCACGGCTTTCTGGTTTGTTGCATACGCTTTGGTTGTTCTCGGTCTCTCCATTTATGGAGCCCACCGCTATGTGATGGTCTATCTCTACTACCGTCACAAAAAGCAACTTTCCGTCGTTCCTCCCGCCCCCGCTGTCTGGCCCGTCGTCACGGTTCAGTTGCCGATTTATAATGAATTCCACGTGGTCGAACGCCTTATCCGCTCCGTCGCGGCTTTGGATTACCCGATGGACAAAATGGAGATTCAGGTCCTCGACGATTCAACGGACGAAACCGCGGAGATTGCCGCGCGCGTCACCGCCGAACTGGCCGCCAAAGGCTACCAGATTGAACACCTTCGCCGCCCGAACCGTCACGGTTTCAAGGCCGGAGCGCTCGCCTACGGCATGGAACGCGCCCACGGCGAATTCTTCGCCATCTTTGATGCCGACTTCCTGCCGTCGCCCGAGATTCTCCGCCAGACCATCCCCTATTTCCTTGCGGACAAAAAAATCGGCCTGATCCAAACCCGCTGGGGCCATCTCAACTCCCGCTCCAGCCTCCTCACCCGCTTGCAAGGGCTCTTCCTCGACGGCCACCTTCTCATCGAACAAACCGCCCGTTGCCGCAGCGGCCGCTTCCTCAATTTCAACGGCACCGCCGGAATCTGGCGCAAGGAAACCATCCTCAGCGCCGGCAACTGGCAGCACGACACGCTTACCGAGGATCTCGACCTCAGCTACCGCGCCCAGATGAAGGGCTGGCAATTCCTCTTCCTCCCGAATCTCGTCACACCCGCGGAACTCCCCATCGACATGAACGCCTTCAAGACCCAGCAGCACCGCTGGGCCAAGGGCTCCATCCAGACCTGCAAAAAGCTCCTCCCCCGCATCTTGCGCAGCAACCTTCCGTTCAAGGTCAAAGTCGAAGCCATCTTCCACCTCACCTCCAACTTCGCCTACCTGCTGCTCGCCTTCCTGATCTTCCTGCTGCAACCGATGCTCAGCGCGCCGCACCACGCCCCGAATTACTTCTGGCTCATCGACGTTCCGATCTTCGGACTCACCTCACTCTCGGTCATCCTCTTCTACGCCACCGCCATTCGCGAGCAGAAGGAAAACAAGCTCAAGGACCTACTCTACCTCCCCGGCCTTCTCGCCCTCGGCGTCGGCATGTCGATCAACAACGGCAAAGCCGTGCTCGAAGCCGTCTTCAACCACGAATCCGAATTCACCCGCACACCGAAATACGGCGTCATCGGCAAGCAACAAGCCAAGCGCCAGTTCAAGTACATCTCCCTCAAATCGATCCTCCCTTGGTTCGAGGGTGCGCTCGCGTTCTACTTCCTCTACTTCATCTCCATGGCCTGCACCAAGGGACAATGGAGCTCCATCCCGTTCCTCGTCCTCTTCCTCATGGGCTTCGCCTACGTCGCCGTGCTCTCCATCTGGCCCCAGGCCGCCATGAGCAACGCCAAAGCCGAGCAGGATTGAGCTCGGAGAGTGAAAAGCTTCCCCATCTGCAAAAAATATCGCACACGCAGCTCACGTAGCGAACCTAACGCAAACGGTCCCGCGTGGTTTCTGCTATAACTTACGGCATGCAAGGCATTCCCGTATTTGAAAGCTCAAGTCCGAAATTTCTCGTCGACACTCACGCGACACCCAACAGAGGCGGTCGATTCTTGTAGCGCTTTGTCGACGATATTTTTTCTCGCGCCGCCACAGAGCTGGCATCTCGAAGGCTAGGCCGAGAGTTTGCTTTTCATTTGCCGCGACGTACCGTAACTTTAACCCTTTCCCGCTGTAAAACCATGAAGCTTGCATTCACCAAAATGACCGGAGCCGGCAACGACTTTGTCGTGGTCGACAATCGCCACAAGACCCTCAACCTCAGCCGCGAGCAGATTGAGAAACTGTGTGATCGTCATTTTGGCATTGGCGCGGACGGACTCCTCGCGGTCGAACCCGGCGAAAACGGGGCCGACTTCCGCATGCGCTACTACAACTCCGACGGCGGCGAAGCCGAAATGTGCGGCAACGGCGCGCGCTGCTTTGCCCGCTACGCCCGCTCCTTCAAGGCCAATGCGGACGCCCTCAGCTTTGACACCCCCGCCGGTCGCATACACGCCCGCTTCATCGACAACGATGTGGAGATCAACCTCACCGCGCCGCAGGGATTGGATCTCGGCCGCAAGGTGAAGACCGCCCATGGCGTCGTCTCCGTCGACAGCGTCAATACCGGCGTCCCGCATGCCGTCCTCTTCGTCGACAATGCCGCCGAAGTTCCGATCGTGGAATGGGGCCGCGAACTGCGCCGACACGAAGCCTTCGCGCCGAAGGGAACGAACGTCAATTTCGCCCAGCTCACGCCCAGCGGCGAAATCCTCGTCCGCACCTACGAGCGTGGCGTCGAAGACGAAACCCTCGCGTGCGGCACTGGTGTCACCGCCGTCGGTATCATCTCCCACCTCGCTCACAACGCGCCACTGCCCGTTCGCATCAAGGTCAAGGGCGGCGACACGCTGCAGGTGAATTTCAAACGCGAGGGTGACACCCTCCGCGACGTCACCTTGCGCGGACCGGCCACCATCGTTTTCCAAGGTGAAATCGACCTCGCCTAAAACCCAACTTACCCCCTCTTTATTCCATGAGCACTTATCCCCGTTTCCACGGCGCCTACACCGCGCTGGTCACCCCGTTTCGCAATGATCAAGTTGATGACGCTGCGCTCGTCAAGCTGATCGAGCATCAGATCAAGGGCGGCATCGACGGTCTCATCCCCGTCGGCACCACCGGCGAATCGCCCACCCTCTCGACGGAAGAACACATCGGCGTCATCGCCCGCACCGTTGAAGTCTCCAACAAGCGCGTCCCCGTCATCGCCGGGACCGGCTCCAACTCCACATGCGAAGCTGTCCACCTCACGCAGGAAGCGGAAAAGGTTGGAGCGGATGCCGTGCTCCTCGTTGCCCCGTACTACAACAAGCCGAGCCAGACCGGACTCATCGCCCACTTCTCCAAGATCGCCGATGCCACCAAGCTCCCGATCATTCTCTACAGCATCCCTGGTCGCTGCGGCATCGAGATCAGCGTCGACACCGTAGCCGCGCTCGCCGCCAGCAAGCCGAACATCGTCGCCATCAAGGAAGCGGGCGGTTCCTCCGAACGCGTGAATCAACTGCGGCAGGTCTTGCCAGACACATTCACCATTCTCAGCGGTGACGACTCGCTCACGATTCCATTCATGAGCCTCGGCGCGAAGGGCGTCATCAGCGTCGCCTCCAACCTCCTGCCCGCCGAAGTCTCCGCCATGGTGCACGCCGCCAATGAAGGTCACTTCGCCAAGGCCGAAGCCATTCACCACAAGTTTTATCCGCTCTATCGCGACCTCTTCATCGAGCCGAATCCCGTGCCGATCAAGATGGCCCTCGCCCGCGCTGGCTTCATGACCGAGGACGTCCGACTGCCGCTCGTCGGCATGCAACCCGCCACCCGCGCCAAGCTCGAGAAGACTCTCGCGTCCTTGAATCTCTAGACTCCATTCCGTCACCTTTCACACACATATGACCAAGGTTATCATCGTCGGCGCCAAGGGGCGCATGGGGCAGGCTCTCATCAGGCTCGCCCAACCCGAAGCTGGTTACACGCTCGTGCGCGGCATTGATGTCGGCGACAACATCGCCACCGATCTGCCCGCCACTGATGCCATCATCGAGTTCAGCCACCACAGCGTCACCGTCCCGCTCGCACAGCAGATCGCCGCGCAAAAGAAGGCGCTCGTCATTGGCACCACCGGCCATTCCGAAGCCGACAAGGCGACGATCACAGAACTCTCGAAGACCATTCCCATCGTTTTCGCTCCCAATTTCTCCATTGGAGTGAATCTCCTCTTCTTCCTCACCCGCAAGACCGCCGAAATTCTCGGCCCGGAATACGATCAGGAAGTCGTCGAAATGCACCACCGCCTCAAGCTCGATGCTCCCAGCGGCACCGCGCGTCGTCTCGGTGAAATTCTCGCCGAAGTGCAGGACGCTCCCTACGACGAACTCATCCGCAACGGTCGCGTTGGCGAAGTCGGCAAGCGCACCAAGCGCGAGATCGGCATGCACGCGCTGCGCGGCGGCGATGTCGTCGGCGACCACACCGTCCACTTCGCCACCATCGGCGAACGCGTGGAACTCACACACCGCGCCTCCAGCCGCGACACCTTTGCCTCGGGAGCACTCCGCGCTGCCGCTTGGGCGACCAAGCAGTCCCCCGGCCTCTACGACATGCAGGATGTTCTCGGCTTGCGCTAGGGCCTGTTAACACTAAAGGGAAACTATGAAAACCGGCATTGCTCTCGGCTCGAATCTCGGAGACCGCGCCGCCAGTATGGACGCCGGTTTCGCCTTCCTGCGTTCCCTCTCGCAGAATGGCTACCTGTTGCAGTCCTCGGTCATTGAAACCGATCCCGTCGATTGTCCACCCGGTTCCGGGGCGTTTTTTAACGCCGTCGCGGAAATTGATTACGAAGGCTCGCCACTACAACTCCTCGGCCAGCTCCAAAACTTCGAGCACACTATGGGCCGCCAGCCCAATCGCGCGATCAACGCCCCGCGCCCGCTCGATCTCGATATTCTTTATTTCGGCGACACCAAGCTCAATACACCCGATCTCATCATTCCTCACCCCCGCATTGCTCAACGCGAATTCGTCCTCAAGCCCCTGGCCGAAATTTACCCGGACCTCATTCTCCCCGGTCAAACGCACAGCGTGCAAAATCTCCTCAATCATTTGACCTCGAAATGAACGCCCCCACCAAAATCACTCCCCAGTGGATTCGCGATGCGAAAAAACGCGGCGAACGGCTGCCCACGCTCACGGCCTACGATTATCCGACCGCAAAGTTGCTCGATGAAAGCGGCATCCCACTCCTCCTCGTTGGCGATTCCCTCGGCATGGTCATGCTCGGCTATCCCGACACCACGGAAGTCACGATGGAGGACATCCTTCACCACACCCGCGCCGTGGCCCGCGCCAAGACGAACGCACTCGTGGTCTCCGATCTGCCAATCCATTCCTACGACACCCCCGAGCTTGCCGTCGCGAATGCCAAGCGGCTCGTCGCTGCCGGAGCGGAAGCAGTCAAACTCGAAGGCGGCGCGCAACGTATCGCCCAGGTCAACGCCATCATCGCGGCAGGCATTCCCATGTTCGGCCATCTCGGCATGCTGCCGCAGGCCGTGCGCGAAGAAGGCGGTTACAAGATCAAGGGACGAGTCGCGGAAGAACGCGAGCGACTGCTCTCTGATGCCAAGGCGTTGGAAAAAGCTGGTGCCTTCGCCATCGTCTTGGAACTCGTCCTGCCGGAAGTCGCCGCTGAAATCTCCCGCTCCATTTCCATCCCCACCATCGGCATTGGTTCCGGTCCCGACTGCGACGGCGAAATCATGGTCGTCCACGATCTCCTCGGCACATTCCCCTGGTTCCGCCCCAAGTTCGTGAAGGAAAAGAACGAACTCGGCGAAGCCATCCGCACTGCCGCGCGTGCTTACGCCAGCCGCGTCAAGCAGAGCTAGCCCAGCTTACGCCGGGAACCACTTCGTCCACGTCTCGGGCGAAATCGCATCGAGCCGATCCACTATCAGATCCGCCTCCTGCAATTTTTCCGGCGGATTTGTCGTCGTCACCGCGACGACGCGCATCCCGGCGGCTTTGCCCGCCTGCACGCCAACAACGGCATCTTCAAACACGACACAACGTTGCGGCGGCACCTTGATCTTGGAGGCTGCTACCAGAAATACCTGCGGGTCGGGTTTGCCTTTGGTCACATCCTCCGACGTCGCCATGTCCGCAAAGAAATGCCCGATCCCCAGTCGCTTGAACGCACTCGTGATATTCAATTTTTGCGTGGATGACCCGATCACGCACGGCACGCCGGACCGTTGCAAAAACTCCAGAAAATTCACAACACCAGGAATGGGCTCCAGTCCTTTCTCCTCCACGACAATGCGGTAGAGTTCCTCCTTGCGAAGGGAAAGGCGTTCGATTTCCACCGGATCATGCGACCAATCCAGTAGGTTGGGAATGATGTGCGCATTCTTCATTCCGAAGCTGCGTTCAAAGTGATCCGGCGGCAGCGGCTTGCCAATTTCAGCCGCGAGCCGTTCCCAGCTCTCTTCGTGTTGCGCGGCGGAATTGATAATGACGCCGTCGAAATCAAAAACAGCGCCCCATGCAGCATGAGTCATGTCATCCAAACTAGCCCGGCACAATGCGGATGCAAGCCAGCTCTCAATATCGCGTTCTGATGGGATACCCTTGCGGCATGGGTTTGGCCGGTTCTCGCAACATTTTTTAATAATCTCCGTCAGCCTATCACTGTTTATGCCGATCATTTCCCCAGCAAGCCCATTGCTGCTGTGGTACGCACGATATTCCGCTTCATACCAAGAAAAATACCTTGCTCTATTTAAACTAACTTAGTTATAATAGATATGATGCGCGTTACCACCCTATCTAAAAAAGGATTTTCGCTCATTGAGTTGCTTGTGGTTATAGCCGTAGTCGCTCTTTTAACCTCAGTCAGCATGGTGGCCGTCGGGGGCAATCAAGCGCGTAAGTTGGCGTCGAACGGTAACCTGATCGCTGACCTGTCTAAGCAAGCGCGGCAAAACTCAATTAGTAAGGGAGTATTGACAGCGCTGGTCCTATGCAAGACCTATCCAAATAATCAGGAATTGAATAATCGCCTACTAGTTCTCATGGAGTTGTCACCCGATAGCACGACTTGGAGGCAACTCACCAAATGGCAAATTCTGCCCCAGGGAGGTGTTGTTGATTCCAGCCAAAGCGACAGCTTTATTTCTCAAGTGCCGAATGTAGAAACCCCCATCAGCAATCTCAAATATTTGGGTGCTACCGTCACGGATATTGCGTTTCAGGTTTTTTTGCCGGATGGCAGTTTGGCCACTAAAAAGCAGTCATCCAGCGGATCAGTAATCATGCAGCCTCCGGTATTGAGTTTGTCCCAGGGAAATATTAATTCGCGCGGAGATTTGGTCAAAACATCCTCCGTCAATTATTATAAAATAACGTTTAACTTGCACACCGGAATGACGAAAATCGAGTGTCCATGAGCCTTTGGTCCAATCAAAAACTAGGGTTTAGTTTGGTCGAAATCGTCATGGCGTTGGGTCTTGTCAGCTTTTGTCTTGTGGCTCTTCTGGGTTTATTCAGCCTCGGGATTAAAACAAGCAAACAATCGGCCGAGGAAACAAATTTGGCAGCCATGTCATCGGAAATTATAACCGAATTGAGAGCCAGGACATCCAGTACGACGATTGCACTGAACCAAAAGTATTATTTCGACAATCAGGGCGAACGCACCAACGCCATCGGTGCGTATTATGAATGTCATTTAATCACCCAGACAGATACCTCATTTAGCGCAAATCTGATTCGCGGAACATTGACCTTTACCTGGCCGGCCCATCTCGCAGCAGGCAAACGCCCAAATACCAATACGTTTTATTCCACATTTCCACATCGTTAGCGTGCTCGCCATCAGGATATGAAAACGCCACAGACGCGCACCTTTGAGTCGGCATTTAGTTTGGTGGAAATGCTTGTAGCCACTGCCATTTTATCTTTCTTACTTCTAATCCTGATCAGTCTCACCAGCCAGTCCAGTCAAGTGTGGTCAACGGGAACGAAGCAAGGTGAACACCGTCAGAAAGCGCGATCGACGCTTGATTTCATCGGGCGGGAAATGCGATTGGCCACCGTGGCAGTGGACGGTGGTGGTTCACTTCGATTTGTTATCTATAACCAGACAAATCCGGGCATTAGCACGCTCAACCCCCACGCCGTTTTTTGGCTGGCACCAGTGGCGACGGAAACGTCCATGGGCGATTTGGCGGAAGTCGGCTATTTCATCCGCTGGGACACCGAACTGAAGCAATCCAATTTGTGCCGGATGCTCGTCAATCCCAGTGACACCGCTCACTATCTTATCTACACCTCACCTGAAAATTGGATTACAGATGCACTCTTGCTGCAAGTGGCTCCAGGAACCAAGGCCAGTGGTTATCAAGGTCTCTTTTTGGAAAACGTGCTTGGATTATGGGTGAAAGCTTATCGAGCTGATGGAACGGATTATGGAACCGACTCCAGTAGCTCCTCCAACCGAAACAAGCTGCCAGCCTATGTCGATATTTCTCTCGTATTTCTGGATTCGATGACAGCGAAGCGGCTACAAAATCCAATCCCTCCTAAAGAAAGCCAGTCACCGGAAGATTATATCGCCGCCCTGCCAATCAGCCTCAAATCTGGAGCCACCCGGGCAAGCCTTCGAGTGATTCTCGACAATAATCGGTAAACATGAAACATGCATTACTTAAGCGTACCGAGGCGCGTGGCGCAGCGCTGATCATGGCTCTCTCCTTGATCTCGCTCATGACCATTCTATTAGTCGGTTTCCTAGCCAGCATGCAGATCGACCGGGCCGCATCCCGATCCCATATGGACGGCCAGCAGGCGCAGTGGTATGCACAGGTTGGCGTTGATCTTTCCATCGCAAAACTAAAGAGCCTCAGCTCATCCACCGCTGTGTGGGCCAGCATGCCGGGCCGGATAACCGTGGTTGGTACCGGTGGAAATCCCTCCACCAATATCGATCTTTCCTCAGGGTCCGCGCGAGGTGAAACAGACTCGAAGGTGGTGGTCAACTTGAATCCGAGGACATTGCTTTTTTCCTCAAAGGGTCTGATCGCCAAATCTGGAGAAAACATTTCGGTGCGGTGGATTTATCTCAGACGCGACGGTTCCTTTGAAGCCAATACTCCGCCCACCTACAACCAAGCCAATCCCGTAGTGGGTCGTTTTGCCTTTTGGGCGGACGATGCGAGCACTCGGGTCAATATAAACACCGCCGCAAGTCGAATCGGAAATACCAATGCTCTTTCTCATCCCTCGCGGGTGGATATGACGGCATTTCTAGGTACCCCAGCCATTGAGAGCATTCAGGTCGCCCGCAATGTTCGTCCATTCAATTCCTTGTTTGAGGCGAGACGAATAGTTAACACCGACGCCTTTAACACTAATCAATTTGCTCTCACCCACTTCAATCACTCTCCGCTGCCATCAGTGAATATGTTCGGCGAGCCTCGCATACTCTTGACTACTCAAAAAGGTGTAGCCGAAAAAATCTATGGCACCGGAACCACCAACTACCTCGATATTCTCACCGTGCCCGATACAGATCCAGGTTCGCCGAGTAATCTGGATTCAGTCAAAGTGGAAAAAATTGTCAATCGAATTGCCAATTATCTGCGCCGGACCGACTGGCCGATTTTGCCTGGGAAAAGTTTCGCATCCAAGTATACGCCATTCACGACAAGCCCAACCTATAATAATAATTATGTGGCACAGATCGCCATCAACATTCTCGATTATGTGCGGTGCGCAGAATCTACTCTGAGTGCCGTAGCGGCCACCAAAGGTCGATTGGATCCCGTGTCCGGCAATTTTGTCTACGGAACCACTGGACTAGCGGTGAATCCCGGAGCTTCCGGTGTGTCTCCAGCTCCATGGTGGAATAGCAATTTCCCCTCGACTATGATGGGACTGTCCCGTGGCCCAAGGATCACGGAATTTCGCTGTACGATTACCAGTACAAATCCATGGGCTGATGGCAGTAAATGGGATTGGACAGCCAAGTATGAAGTGGAGGTTACGTTGCCGGAGAATAGCGGCCTCTCTTCAATCGACTTATCCACCCTTACCATTTCAGCCGAGAGCATGGACCCTACTGGCATGGTGCAGGGCTGGAGCAATCGTAAAACCATTCCAATAACCGGCGCCATGTGCTCAGGCGGTGGCTCTACGCTTGCCGCAGGCAATTACAAAACGATTACGGTCACTGGTATCCTTCCCACGAATCAGAAAACGCCCACTCCCACAACTGTCTATGCCATGGCCTCACTCGAACCCACGATTGATACAACCGCCGTGATCTCGGGTTTTGGCAATAATACAGCCCCCATTTACTGGCAAACATTCACCCTAGTGGCAGGAAATACAGTCAATTCCTGCGCCCGAAAATATACTGATGTAATGCTCCCAAGTTATCCCGAAGCTTGGACGACTCAAGGGCCAAGCTCATTCGATGCTACAAATCCCGGAGCCATTACCTCGGTTTCCGCGACACCCTCTCAAGATAAGGATGGCAGCGGAAATGTAACATCGGTGAGCACACGACTCCCTGCCCCCAAAGGCAGCGCATCCAATTTACTGGGTATCGTAAAGTCGGTTGGGGAATTGGGATTCATCCACACGGGTAGCGTTGTAGCGCATATGCATTCGACTTCCACAAGCGGCATTCTCTATGGCACGATTGTGCCTTACCGCACCTTACGATTGCGCCCTCAAGATGCTACTTCAGGGGAATTGCCTGACTGGGCCATTCTTGATCTATTTGACGCCCCTGGCCTCCCCCAATCATCTACCTCCACTGTCCTACGACCTGGCAATGCCAGTGTAGGCGGGCAGATCAATGTTAATGGCGGGCTGGTGACATTTATCGACCAGAATGGAAACCCTACCCTCACGCGCTCGCTACCAATGCAATGCGCCCTGACTGGTGCTGGAAATAAAACCGCAACGGTCAGCAGCGTGATCCCTTCCACATCCGTCTCTACTCTCGCCAATGCCATCAATAGCTATGCCTTTACCAATGATAGTCTAGCTACCAATGGAAAACGCTATGGAACCGGGGTCCTCACGAATGTATTCATCTCACCCTGGCAAATCTGCGAGATCAAAGGCGTGGCAGACTCTGGCGAAGAGAGCGAAGAGGTTGTGCGGCACGTCGGCAGCGTAGGTACTGTTCGAGGCAACGTCTTTAGCATCTATAGCATTGGCCAGTCCATCAAGCAGGATAGCAATGGTGGAGTCTCTATACTCGGAGAACGGCGCATGGAAACTATCGTTGAACGCTATCAAGACACTCCTAACAGTTCCGCCACCTTCCGCACCATTTTTTCACGCGACTTAAAATCACTATAGATCGGAGAATGGAAAACCCTAGGAGGTGGCTCTGCCTATCGCCATCTTCAGGCCACACGCGCCCGAACGATATTCCCTATTTCAGGACTGTTAAGGCTCTGCCCATAAATATGCATCGCTCTATTCTCCAGCAGAGCGAACTACTAACTCAAAATATGAAGCTGGCCCCGCTTTCAACGCACCCGTATCAACACTCACTTCAATGGCCTCGCTTCCCCGATGGAGGTCCAGTTCTTCCAGGCGCTTCCCATTGGCAGACAAGGCAAAGAGTCGAAGAGTTGATGCATGCTGTGTTTGCAATTGCAATTTAGCTTTCACTACACGCGCCAAAACCTCCGGACCTCCGAGACTAACCAGTTTACGACGGGTATCGTCTTCAAAAGTCATATTTTCATTCAGCGCATCACTCACAAGAATCAGCAATAAACGTGTACTTTCATGAATAGATTCCTTGGTCAGTGAACCGACAAAGCAAGTCAAAGAAGAAGATCCGAGATTTTCCACTTGCAATCGACTTAAATTAACCGGCTTGGAACAGGCCGGCAAAGATACTCCCTCACTATATTTCGTGACGACGCGCAGCTGACTCTCCTTTTTGCTCAATATTAGCTCGCCGGTATCACTCTGATAAACCCCTCTTTCCTGATCGGTCTGATTGTTCTCAGGAATAATTTTCTTTTTTTTGAGATCGTCTACCAAACCGCCAAAAGACTGGCGCGCGTTTGCTTCATCACTTACCTCCTGCGCGCCCTGTCCCGTGGAAACAGAGGATCCTGTCTCAGGTTTGACAACATAATCTATCACCTGGGGAGCGCGTGGTGCAGCTCCATCGCGACTTGGCAATTTCACCCCAATCCCCGCAATCAGCGCCAATTCAGTTATCGATCCGGGCAGGGCATTCTGTGGCCTGAGTTTATCGAAAACGGTCTGTGGATCTAGTTCTACAGCGATGGCATGTGGAGATGCCGTTACATCCCCACGGCGATATAGCATTACTGACATGTACTCCGCTGCTCGTAGTGGTGGATCACGCAAAATTCGGAATGGTACGATCGGTTCGCTCGGTTTGATTCCTATGGGATTGGAGAATTGCGCAATCATCTGCCACCCCTGCAATGCCGCATAAGCCGGAATGGAAAGACCAGCCTCATGTCGCCATGGCTGCCAGAAGCTGTGCCCCCATTCTGAGCATACGAAAGGAGCTCCCCAGTGCCGCAAGCCAGCCATGCTGCGAAAGTAACTCAATCCGGTCTTTGTCGCGCTGTCGCCTCGAATTCTGGATCCAGCTCGGGTAAAATCCGTCGGATGATCGTGATAGGCGTGTGAGTCGATCAGCGGAAGCACATCCCTGGTGAGAGTGGATTGCATCGAGTACTCGTTATTGTAGTCCAGAATGAGAGATTTCACGCCAATCTCGCGCAAATGGCTTGAGAGCAGCAGAAAGGTCTCTTGTTCAAGATCGACAAAAAATCGCTGTAAGTCCCTCGCCGCTGGCGTAGCCTCGCTCACTGCAGGAAGTGCGACGAGATCAAAGCCTTCTCCGCCTTGCTTGCCCTCATCTGCAGAGACAAACCCAGCCCCAGCTCCCCATGCCTTGCGCAATGCTTCCATGCTTCCATAACGTGACCTCAGCCATTTGCGAAATGGAATCACAAGATCAGGATCCCGGCTGTTCGGCAGGTACATCAAAAAATTCAAGCCGGACTCATTACGCGTCTGGACGATGGCAACCTGCGGATCATCTTTAAGTGCCATACCGGTGTAGGGATTGACGTGTTCGAAGAGTTGGGTCACAGCTTTCTTCCAGTGCTCTTGTGCCTTTGTGTCATAATAGATACGTGACTTGAGCTTTAGCGCGCGCGCTTTGGCCGACCAGGGTTCCGGCACGGCATAGTAGGCCGCCCATGATGTCGAGGCATCTATGTAAAGATAGATTCCGTTTTTTTTCAGTTCCGCCGCAAATCGATCCCATTGATCGAGGCGTTCCGGATTGATCGCGAGATCCTGTACACTTCCCACCATCAAAAAATGATCCAGAAAATGGCACCGAAGCATATTATAGCCTGCCCTCTTGATTTGCTGCGCATACGAGGCAACCACTTCCGGCGCTTGCAACTTGGTGGTCATCACCTCGGAGTAACAGAGAAAGCGAACGGGCATGGCTGGATTGCCTTGAAAGGCAAGCTTACCTTGCTCATTGACGATCACCGGTCCACTAGAGCCTGCCTCTTTGCCCGGCTCAAAGAGCGCAGACATATCTAGCGCACTCCCTTCAACCACCGTCCGGTCTGTAAGGTCGACAAGTCTCCAGTCCGCGCTGACCTGAGCCTTCCACTTTTCTGGACTCGGTAGCGGAACGTCATGATCGGAAATTGTCGCCGCAACAATGATCCAACTAGCATTTTCCGCTCGTGCAAAGCGAATTGAAACGGGATGCCCCATAAATTTAGGCAATGAGAACTTTGAAAAATAAAGGCCTACGGTATGGAATCCATACGTGATTTTGTACGCAATGGCTCCGTTTTCCTTGGCGGAAAGACTCCTCCAGTCGGCCAGTTCCCGACCATTCATGATCGAGTAATCCATCTTCTTTCCTGAGTCAAAATCAACCATGATCTGACCGATTTTTTGATGTTCATCCACTCCGTCTAACGGGGCAGTATGCAACAGATAGAGCGTACTGCCGCGTTCAAGCTTTTTAGCATCTACGAAAAGACACGCTTCGCGCAGTGTTGTCGAACTGGTGGAGTCAAAAACCAGGAGTTGGCCCTCTCCTTTGACATTTCCATCCAGAATTCGAAAGCCGATTCCGGCAAAGCGAAACTCTCCGGTTACGAGATCCTTTAGGTCGATAGGCGCTGTATCGACCAACAGTTCAGCAAAAGACCTATTCGCTCTCCCCTCAAAGTTGAGACATACCTCCGCCCCCTCAAGCGCCCCCGAGATAAAGAGAAACTGCAACAGAATCACACAGCATCGCGCCCGCCGCAATACACTCATCTACTCCGTCCTCACACTTAGGACAGTTTCAAAAACCACTTTCTGACCAGCAGAAATAGCCCTGGATTTCACATAAGGCATCTGCCTGGAAGCATCAACTCTTATAAAGTTCGCTCCAAATCCACGCCCATCAATAATCGAAAGCTGGGCTTCAGTTGCAGCTTCGATACTGATGGACTCCTTCCCCTTTTTAAGCGTGCATTTTTTAAGACCATAGCCCTTCAATTCTCTGGAGCCATGATCGATAACATGCGTTTTCTCACTGGTGGCCGATTGAATGACGCACTCTCCACCTTGGAACATCGCGAGAGGAAACTTGAACGAAAAGGAAATAGGCTCACTCCAATTGGCATCCGTCAAATGTGTCACCTCGATATGTATGCGAATGGAGTCTTTTTCCTCCTTGGTATATGTAATATTGAATTCAGCAATCCCGGCTGGGTCTCCTTTGGATTGAGGTGAGATCAAGACACCTGTAACGAACACGCTGCTTTCACCCCCCTTAACTTCAGCCTTGTTTCCCATCACTCCGCCTGAAGCTTGGTAGAGAGTCTGACTATCGCATTTCCCTGCCAGCTTGGACTCCAACATCAGCTGTCTCCCGCTACATTCAAGGTCTCGAATCGCACCCTGCACGTTAATCGAAAGCGTGGCATCACGGGCAAAATTTAAAACAGGTCCAGAAGCTGATGCGTTTTTCCCACTCAAAATGAAAAAAACGAGCATCGCCACAGATGCCATGAGCAGGTAGGAACGAGAGACAATGCGAATGTTAGTCAGCATAGCTACCTATACTAGCTTTTGAATTTTCCCATTCGCAACAAAGACAACGTGTTCACATTAACAGAAAATCACATTCATGGAATCATGATGATTTTCACCCACTATTGACCGCTCCAGAAGCTGGCACTGGCCTGACTGACTGGTGGAATATCGGTATACGGCATCAAGGAAACATGCCCATCAAAGAATAAGATGTTGCACTTCTTGCTATGCGGCAGAAGCCCGTAGAAGTTGTGGAAAAGAAAACGGTTGCTTGGATTCTCATTCTGCTCCAGCACCATCGCCGTCGCCGAGGAGTTAGCGATTTGCATGGAACGAATCGCCGTTATGGCACTGTTATTGACCGGACCAGTATTTAGCGCGTAAGAAAAGCGATTGCCGGCTGATGAGTTCGCATTAGGCGTTTGTATCTCCTGAAACTTCCTGACTGATTGACGTTTTGTTGCCGGGCAGTGAAACATATTTCGATCCTCCCCGCTGTTACCTTGCAGATCGTTGTCAGGATATCTGAAGGACGAAGCGGAATAGCCGACATAAGTCCAAATCGTATAGCTCCAATGCTTGCATTGGGTGCCTGCATATTTGGGATCTGTATTCTCCGATGCTGGGAAAACACCCCCGTTTTCAGCAGCGTAGGTTAATAAAGCCACTCCAATTTTCCGGAGATTCGAGGTACAGATTGCCATATCAGACTGCGCTTGAGCATTCCGCAACGCAGGAAACAAGAGAGCCGTAATTACAGCCATGATCATGATCGTTACGCTCAGCTCGATTACAGTAAATGCGCGCTCTTGGAGTCTCCATTTTGACAGAGGATCGCAACCACAATCATGATTACAACTCCATGAATCCCTGTAGATGTCTGGTAGTATCATATGCGCAAATGACCTCATCATTATCACATCCCAGTTGACCGGCCATAATTCAGCTAAAAATCAACCATTCATTTCTCCGCTGATTCATATAGATGAACAAGCGATCTGGTTTTGTGGGTGACGCTCAGATGCATTTGCATTGACGGCCGACGGCGGAGGTGAACAGTAGAAGATGCGCCTGAACGAATCCATATCGCCTCCACGCTCCTCCCAATGGCGCCACCATTCGGAACGCTCGAGATCTTCGAGTTGAACACGTGCATCAGCACCCAAAGGCTCGTTCTTGATTACCTTATCAAATTCTCTCTTGAGTTGATCGATGTGAGTTGAAGAGTAGGAGCCCGGAAACGCCGGCCACTGCGATAGAGACCATCTCGGCACGACCATTCGATGTGCCTCGATATTTGTACGAAAGGGGATGGCAATAAATTCTCCATTGCAGACAGCTCCTTTCAATCCCCAAACAAGCTCATATTGTAGAGCGTGTTCACGCAATTTCCGATATGCGTGTTGAACTTCCTCGGCGGGATTATTGATCAAGTTGCACAATTCATAAGGATCATGGCTTAAATCAAATAATGAATCCAGGCCACCACCAAACCAATGGATGTACTTCCATTGGTCGTTGCGAATCATGATCCAACGAGGTGCTTGCGACTCGGTAAGATCGCCAAATTCGCAGTACTGAATAGAACGATCCTTAAGACTGTGGAGCCTGAGCAGCGAATCCCCGGGAAATCCATGCTCGAGATTATGCCGGCACGCCACCTCCGAAACATTAATGTCCGCCGCATCAAGAGCCGTCGGCAGGATATCATTAAGATCGGCAAATGCGTCTCGATTTGTTCCCGGTTGAATCCGTCCAGGAAAACGGACAATCAAAGGCACTCGCACGGAGCCTTCGTAAGGAAGTTGTTTTTGCATGAGGCCAAGATCGCCAAGCATCTCTCCGTGATCACTGCAATAAATGACAAGTGTATTGTCCGCCAATCCTAGCTGGTCCAGTTTATCGAGCACCATCCCAATACCTTTGTCCACCAAACTGATGGCGGCATAGTAAAGCTCGCGAAAGCGACGCGCCTCCGGACGCTCCTCACCTTCGAGCCCGCGTATTTCAGGCAGTGCAACGCCGGAATAGAGATCAGCAAATGTATCAGGAACGTTGGCGGGTGGATGAGGCGCAATCCATCTGGCCCATGCAAACCAGGGTCGGTTCTGATTGGACTCGATGAAGCGGCATGTTTCACGAGCCACCCAGGTCGATCCATGATGCTTCTCCGGCATGATGCTGCGTTGAGGCAGTTGATAGCCAAGCACGCGAGATCCATGTATTTGCAATAACTGATCCAACCCGACGGAACGTAAATACTGCAGGTACTCATCATCTTCAACATGCGTTGGAATTTCTTCCATTAGTCTCATCGTATTGAACCCGTGATGAGCGCGTACGGGGTAGAAATGCATTTTTCCGATGGCCGCAGTAGTATAGCCATTCGCCCCCAAAATCCGAGGTAAAGTAGGCACGGTAAGCGGTAAAGGGCGGTGCGCGTTATGGGGCATGCCATGGTAGCGCGCAGGAAGGCCCGTCAGAATATTATGCCGCGCCGAGACACAGATCGGATTGGGTGTGTAAGCTCGACGCCACACGCACCCCTCGTTCACGAGGCGGTCTAAATTCGGAGTCAGCATAAAAGGGGCATTGACCGCTCCTATAGTGTCGTAGCGCTGCTGATCCGCTGTCAGCAAAAGAATATTGGGACGAGATGGGGTCGAAATTTTCATAAAAAGAGCTCTGGTACAACACTCATTGGAGTACTCTCGCAATAAGCTGCCTCTATTGAAATCAGACCGTTCTGATTTGCAGAAGAAGCATCGACCAACCAAAATAAATCACAAGACGTCCCAATTGTTCACATTAACACGCCATTGACCCCGCCATCCCGGCGTGTTATTAAGTCTCGAGATGGCCCAAGCTGGTTCCCAACGCCCTACCCTAATCGATGTGGCCCGAGCGGCTGGAGTCAGCCACATGACCGTATCTCGCGTCGTGCGCGGTCTACACGCTGTATCCCCGCAAACAGTAGAACGCGTGAAGCTCGCCATTAATCAATTGGGCTATCGGCCTGATCCCGCACTCTCTGCCCTTGCTTCGTACCGCACCAATGGGAAGGCACACAATCATAGCAGTACGCTGGCCTTTCTGGACTGCGATGGAAGTGAGCACTCCCAGAAAATATACATGGCCGCACAGCGGGAAGGTCAATTACTCGGATATGCTGTCGAACGCTTTTCTATAGTTCCCGAATACCAGAAACAACAACGCGTGAGCCGGGTCTTGTTCAATCGGGGAATTCAAGGTTTGTTGTTTGGTCCCACCATCTTGCCTTGGAAAGGTCTGGATGCTTGGGATTGGACTCACTTTGCCCCTGTCTCTTTGGGGGCAATCGCTCACAATCCGCATATGCCCAATGTCGCGATGGATCACTTTCACGGCGCCATGACCGGCTGCCATTATTTGCGGGAATTAGGCTGTCGCCGAATAGGGCTCGTACTGGCAGACTGGTTGATGCCGCGAACAGAGTATCGGTGGCTTGGCGGATACATTGCTGGACTGCGAGGGAAAGGTAAACTTCGCCTCCACACGCCAGACGATCTCAAAGCGCTGAAGCGTTGGGTCATCCAAGAAAAGATTGATGGAGTCCTGACCATCCATCCAGAAATATATCCCCTCCTGCGCCCATTGGGAGTCCAAGTTGGATTTCTAAACAGCGTGAGCGCTGTTCCCGGCGCTCCCCACCTGCACTTTGACCCTAGCTGGATTGGCGAAGAAGCCGTTCGATTGGTTCACCACCTGCTACTACGTCGCGAATTTGGCCTCGATCAAAAATCCAAAATGATGGCGTTGCAAGGTACGTGGAATTCTCGTTCCGCAGATCTGGCTGACCGTTAAGACACGCCTCAGAGCGACTCTTTTCAATCAGCGCAGGCCAGCCCCCTACCCCTTGCAAATCCTTCGGCCTAATGATCAGGCGCCCACATCGGCTCTACGCACCCGCCCCAGCCAGAGCAAAAAGACCAAGCCAGACAACAGCGCCGACCAAATGGTCGGCTCGGGAACTGCGGTGACCGTAATCACTGAGTTCAACCCAGTTCCGTAATCGATCGAGTAGTCCGATGGCAACCCATTGATCGTCGCAAAGGTGCCGCTGAGCGCACCCGTGTAGCTGGCTATTGTAAAGGTGGTGGTCGTTGGCGTGGTATTCAACAGATTTAATGCCAAAGTCACGGCTCCATTCAAAGTCAGATCTCCAGTAATGGAAAGCAAATCGCAGGTGCCGCCGATCTCATCAAGATCGACAGCGAAAATACTGCCACTATTAAACGTCACATTACTATTAAGAGTCAGCGTTCCGGTTCCAGATTCACCGGGAGTCACCATACCATCCACCGTCAGGGGACCACTAATAATGCCCGAGCCCCCCAAGGCACCGGCCAGCCCCACACTCACCGCTCCTGTACCAGTCGCGCTCCCCGAGAGATTGCCGATGATCAAGGTGCCGTTGGAAACCGTCGTACCTCCCGCATAGGTACTACCGATCGAACTCAACAGCTTTACCTTACCTCCACCGTTGATAGTGATCTTGCTATTGGTTGAACTACCGCTGATTGTGTTTGTAAAAACCGTTGTTCCCCCCGCATTGGCCGTAAGTTCCAAACCGTTGGCCACTCCCTGTAGATCTCCAACAATGATCGCCCCGGAGTAAGTTGCCGCACCACTGGTAATAGTGGACCCCACAACACGCACGTCTCCAGTATCTGTTGCGGTAGTGGCATTCACCGTTATCTTACGGTCCATCACCACATCAGCCGTGCCAATCAGTAGCTTGGAAGTATCACCCGTGCCAGATGTCGTCGTCGCATTGCCAAAGACCACTCCCAGGCTGGTTCCCAAGGCATTGCTGTTATTCAGTAATAGGGTGCCGCGATTCATCGTCACCGTGTTCGTGACGCCTGTATTATTTCCGTCCAGACGAACCACCGCCGCATTCCCCACCACCGATGCCACGCCCGTATCGCCCACGGTGACGCCAATTCCACCTGTACTCGATTTTGTCATATCGCCTGTGACCGTAGTGCCCAGTCCATTGTACGTCACAAACATGAGTGTGGTGGAGGAGGCAGCTGAATTATTAATCCCACCAGCCAAGGTCAGCAGCCCATTCGTAGAACTTCCCAATTGAAACCAAACCGTGGAGCCACCCGCCGAGGTAAGATCAATCTGGCTACTGATCGTGGCTGACGTATTCACATTATTCAACGTGACCGCAGAACCAAATCCACTCACGGACAAATGAATTACTTGTCCCGTTGAACCCACTGTATAACCATTTGTATTAAACTGCAGATCGTGCGCATAGACATCCGAAGTTAATGCCACCGAGCCCCCTTGAGTTGTCGAAGACACCCCGAACGCCGCACGATCATTCGCCGTCGCCGTACCGGTATCCGGCCACGCCGTCAAAATTCCGGTTCCATTGCTAGCCGTATTCCAGAACATTGAACTGGTATCCCATGTACCACTACCCCCATACGCAGTCGCACCTGTGTTCGCCGCATTCCCATCCACATCCCAATAGTAGATGTTCGTTGGAGTATTTGTACCCGCCCCTGCTGCGGCAGCCTGCGGAGAGCTCATTATAAATGAGATTCCTGCCATGCAAACCAACAGTAAGCCGATTGAGGGCCGGAGCATTCGAGTATCCAAGACTGATATTTTTAGTTTCATAGGGATGGTAGTTGATTGGTCCTGATCTATTCCCGATTATCAAATACACGCGCGCCGCATCACAAACTGGAAATAATGTTCACATTAACACCATCGAGCGTCTGCCACTTACCTTCTCCCAACAATACCCATTCCAAACCACCACCATTCAAACTACTTATTATAAACAAATTAAGAGGCCATCTATTACTTTATCTTAAAGAGTCGAGGTATTTTCTTGAGCACGCGCTCACGAATGAAGAGCGCATGTTAAAGTGAACAGTCTCTTTCCATTGCCCCCTTTCCCTGGCTCTTTTATGAAAACACATCGCTAGGATCACCAGTACCAAGAGCTTCTTATCGGCTAGTAATCATAGGAGAAATGGAACGTAACGAGTCCTGTTATCTGGATAGCCAATTCTTTATACTAGAAGTCATCAGAATATGATCAACTGCTACTACTACGCGCCTCATAATCACACGTTGCTCTCGTCGCACATCCGGGAAGATTTCGCCAGAATGCGAGACCTCGGCACCGAGATCGTTTCATTCTGCGTCCAGGAAGAGCAAATGACCAACTGGCATCAAAAACGCCTGCATAATACGGTGGATCTCGCGCATGAAGCCGGACTCGCTGTGCATGCCGTGCCCAATCGCTGGGCTGGATTGGTAGCGGGATGGCTGGACGGATTTGGCCGATTTACGCTGGACAACTACGACACGCTGATCCGCGATAAACAGGGAAAAATCCGCACCACACAGGAGGGAAACTACGAAATGACCTCCTGCACGCAAAATCCCAAAGTTCGGGAGCATATGAAGCAATCCATCATCACCCTGATGAATCATTACGCATTTGACGGCGTCATTTGGGATGAACCCCATTCCGATGTCTGCTATTGCGAACACTGCCTAAAAGCAGCAGACGGAGAACCAACCCCCATTTGGCAGTATGCCCAAACGGCGCGCTTCTTCGATGAACTAAGCGCACAAATTCTCGTGATCAAGCCCCAAACCGCAATCAGCTGCTTCACGATGCCTGAAAGCGAAGGGCTATTCCATGCGCTCACCAAAACCGAACACATTGAATACCTCGGCAGCGATGGACATGTCCGCAGTCAAGACCACGTCATGCATCGCATGAAAACATCGATTTTTGAAGCCTACGAAAAATTCGCCCCACAAGTACACGCGGCCAAGAAAAAGACTTTTTTCCTACTCGAAGCACAACGGCATCGGGATGAAGACCTCGAAGACTATTGCATTAATATTGAAAAAGCCTTCCAGCTCCCGATTGATCATCTCATGTATTACTACTCCGCTCATGAAATGTCCTTGAAAAACGAAAGCGCATTTAATGACGCCACATGGAGAGCGCTGCTAAACCGCAGCAAGCGGCCTAAGCGCTAGGCTCCAGGATGAATGATCCAGTCACTAGACGCGGACACACCACTCCACAGTTGCTTTTGACTATAGGACCTCAGGGGCTGAGGTGCCTAGGTAACGGCGCCTCATAGTGATCCGGGCCGCCGTGGTTCTTCCATGCGCGATAGAGTGCCAACATGGGAATGGTCGCCAGCATGTAAAAAAAGGCGCTCCAGAGGAAGACCATTCGATAATTACTGTGATTTAAATCCATAAAGACGCCAATCAGATAATTTCCCACAAATAGACCGCCACACCCGAAGACATTCACCCCGGCAGAAAACTGACCGAAATATTTTTGCGGAAAAAGCTGCATGGTAACCGTCATTGATCCGAGCCCCCATCCAACAAATGGGATGGAAATCAAAAGGGAATAAATCATCCAAGTCAGTTTATCGTGGACGAGAAAATAGGCGCAAAGCGCTCCGAACAACAAAAGGCCAATACTGCAGAACACGACGCGCATCGGAGTAAACCGCTCGCAAAGCCAACCAACCGGTGCGAAGAGAAAAGCGCTCGCGATTTGAGCGTAGGCCCAAAGATGCCCCATGTCCGCCATCGATAAACCCAGGGTCTTACTCGCATAGAGAGTCGAAAAGGAAGTCGCGCTCATCCCGGCCATCAGGACAAGCAGATAGACGATAAAATAATTGCGGTAAAGTGGTACCGATAGACAATCTCGGAAATAAGTGCCAAATCGGCTAAGAAAATTGTCCCGCGCATTTCCTGTCTCTGGATCAGGATACTGCCCCTCCCTCACCTTCCAACACATTGTCATGAAGACCACCATATAGAACCCACCCATCAGCAGGAATGTAGTCCGGCGATAGCTCATTATAACCGGAAACACATAAAACAAAAAAATCACCGAAGCCACCGTTCCCACGACTCGAAACCAGGAAAGAAATCGAGCCATAAAAACCTGCGGTACGACGTCCCGCAACAGCCAGTTATACGCCCCCACCAGCACCATGTTGAAAAAGTGAAAGGAAACGGCAAAAACACAAATCAGCGACAGCAGAAGCGTCGACTGAGTAAGCCATGGAGCGATTTCTGCCGTGACATAGCGATGACACCAAGCAGCAATCTCTGGAGAAAAACCCACAGCCATCAGAGACAGCGTTGTTAATGGAGTAACCACAAGCAAAAATGGGATGCGCCGCCCCAGTTTGCTCCGAAAGCGATCGCTCCATTGGCTAATATTCGGCAGAAAAAGCACATTGACCAACCCGGCGAGACCACCAGTCACGATGCCGATTAGCGTATTGGACGCATGCAAACTTTCGAGATAGATCGGCATGAATCTTCCGTAAATAGCCTCAAAAAAAGTGAAAGCAAAATCACCCCACAAAAGCCATCCAAAGAGGATATACAACGACCGTTGGTCGTACCTCAACGTGCCTATCGTATAGAATTTTGAAACGGAGGACTCGGATGGAATAGAAATGGTTGCAACTTGATTGGCATTCATAATGCATCGAATCCTCAAATGCGAATACTCCTCGCTCGCCGGGGCCCGCCATTAACTTGATACGCTACCCAACGTCAATTTCAGCAGGTCTCTATCTTGGAGCGATTTTTCAAGCATTCGTAGACACAGATACTGACCCCTTGGCGAAATGGCACAATTCTCAGATTGTGTTCACATTAACAATTCATCCCAATCTCCTTATCGACTCAGCATTATCAAATGCAATGAGACCAAAGCATGAGCCTGATTTTACGAGAGGCGAATTGTCCATCTGGCGGATTACCGCCGTGGTATTGGTCGTGCTTTCTCTATTAGCCTTTTGGCCTGGTTGTCACGTACGCTGACCGACCGCCAATTGCTGCTGTAGTCGGAACTGTCGCGGTGTATGGCCATAGCGTTTTTTGAATAAGAGATAAAAATGGCCCAGATTATTATATCCCACCTCAAGACCAATATCGACAATCTTGCGATCCGTGAGCCGCAGTTGACGCGCCGCATGGCGCAAACGCGCCTCGGTGACGATTTCCCCAGCAGGTAAAGCCCGATGCTTTTTGAGTAATCTATTAAGATGTTGCAGCGAACATCCAGCGAGTTTGGCCAGCCGATGGACTCCTCCTGAGAAATGCTGCGGTTCGCGAATCTGTCGCAGGGCTAGCGTCAGCCTCTCCGGCATTTGGGCATCCTCCTTTCCAAAGATTTTGTTAGGCTGAAGTGAGTGGAAGAGATCGAGCAGAAACCAGTCAAAGTGCAGTGGAGCATTGGGACAAGTAGAAAGATGATCAGTCCACTTTTGCAAACGCTGCATTTGCGCAGAATCCAAAATCTGACTGTACGGCAGGTCTTCACGACTCCAGAAAAAAAGCGGCTGGTCGGAAAAATAACGCCGGTGCCAACCCGCCACGGATGTGCGTGGAAAAGACAGATTCACAACCGTCAGTGTTTCTCCGGCTTCGGTCGTATAGCCATGCACATCCCGCACGCGCACCATCACTAACATGCCCGCCTCCAGCCGCTGCTTTTGTCCATTCACCTGATGCCAGCCTGAGCCACTCTCGACCCAGAATAAGTCCATGAAATCCTTGTGACCGTGCAGATAAAAGCCGGTGCGTGGTTTAAACTTATGTCGCACCAAATTAAAGTGAGAGTCTATCGGCGAAGTCTCTCGAAAGGTCAAATAGGGTATTTCACCCATAAAAGTAATGTTCTTATACCGTAATAAGTGATTCGGAATCCAGAAGATATTTATTTGAGAATTGATTATAAAAGTGCTCAGAACATCAGAAATTACTCTTTTATGCTTAACAAACTTGATCTCAATGGAACGTGGAATCTTCGCTGGACTGATACGGAGCGCGGAGGAAGGCGCTGGTACGCTCTCCATGAAGAGATTGATCCATTGCGCTACATTCCAGCACAAGTTCCCGGCGAGGTTCACCTTGATGCGCTAAAGGCCGGCTTGATTGCAGATCCCTATCTTGGCGCAAACTGCCTCGCCGCCCGCTGGACCGAGCAATGTTTCTGGAGTTATCGCCGGGAATTCGATGCCTCGACAGAAATTGTGGAAAGTCCCCACATATGGTTGAACTTTGAAGGCCTCGATTATTTCGCGGAAATCTTCCTAAATGGCGTTCTGGTCGGACGCCATGAAAACACCTTTTATCCGTGCCGCGTAGAAATCACGGGCAAACTTCGTTCTGGGAAGAATCTCCTGGTCGTCCATCTGGATGGAGGCCTCTTCGGCACAGCAGATAAACCTTCCTACGGCTATACTCCAGAGTCGGTCAATGATCGCGAGAAAATCACAAAACGCCATTGGCTGCGCAAACCGCAGAGTCAATTCAACTGGGACTGGTCGACCCGCCTGATCAACGTAGGTATCTTCAAACCGGTCACGCTGGAATGGAGCCGGGACGCAGCACGCCTCGATCAGCTCGTACCGTTGGCCACACTGAGCCCTGATTTGCAGGAAGGACTATTGAAAGTGCGCTGGTTTGCTGAAGGACTGCGTCCGGGCGAAACTCCGGCCACGCTCATTGTGGAGATCCCCGAAGCGGGGGTCAGTACACGCGCCTCTGTTACCATCAAGCCGGGACTCCATCCGCTCGAAGCGCAGGTGACCGTCCCCCACCCGAAACTCTGGTGGCCGGTGGGTCATGGAGCCCCGGACCGTTACAAGGTGAAAGTGGCGCTCGAAATCGACGGTACGGTGATCGGAGCGCGAAGCGTGCATGTCGGATTCCGCCGCGTGGTGATCAATCAGGACACACATCCACAGAGCGGACGCTATTTCATCGTGGAGATCAACAATCGCAAGATTTTCGCGAAGGGGGGCAACTTTGTTCCGGCCGATATGATTTTCACCCGAATCGATCGAGCACGTTATGAGACGTTAATTGATCGTGCGCTGGAGGCCAATTACAACCTGCTGCGCATCTGGGGAGGAGGCTTGTACGAGTCGGACGATTTCTACGATCTCTGCGACGAACGAGGCCTCCTCGTCTGGCAGGAATTCATTTTCGCCTGCTCCAAATATCCAATACAAGATGCTGCCTTTTTCGATAATGTGAAGAAGGAGGCCGTTTACAATATCCGCCGACTCGCTTCGCACCCAAGCCTGATCATTTGGTGTGGCAACAATGAAATGGAGTGGGGTGCTTGGCACTGGGGTTACGATCAGGGTGTGATTCACCCCGATCATGCTCTGTTTCACATTACTTTGCCACGCATGCTCTCCGAAGAAGACGGCACACGCTACTATCAACCAAGCTCCCCATTTTCGCCGGACGGCAAAGATCCCGTCGCGGACGACGCAGGAGATCAGCATCCATGGAGCATTGGATTCAGTGATACCGATTTCCGTAATTATCGGAAGATGATCTGTCGGTTTCCGAACGAGGGTGGCATTTTGGGTTCGACCGCCCTGCCCACGATGCAAGCATGCCTGATAGACGGACAACGTTTCCCGGGCTCGTTCTCGTGGCAGTTACACGACAATTCTATAGATTGCTGGCAGGAACCCAGCCCTCCCGACCAGATGATCCGTTTCTGGCTCGCAGTGGAACCGCGGCAACTATCCATCGAAGCCTTCACCTACTGGGCTGGTTTAATTCAGGGCGAAGGATTGCGCGAGTACTGCGAGAATTTCCGCCGCCGGATGTTTGACAGCGCGGCGGCGATCTTCTGGATGTTCAACGATTGCTGGCCCGCCACGCGCTCGTGGACCATCGTCGATTATTACCTGCGCCGCACGCCGAGTTTCCACCCCGTGCGCCGAGCCATGGCACCGGTCCACGTGGTCGTGGTGGAAGACGGCGATAACGTGATTTTCTGCGGCGTGAACGACACGCAGGAAACGATTCGTGGCGAACTGCGCCATGGTATTTTCACACTGGCTGGCACCTATGTGAAGGACGCGACCGTGACGGTGGAATTGCAGCCGAATGCGTCAACGCGGCTGGCGACAATTCCTGCCTCCGCATGGACCGACCGCATGCAGACCATGCCGTTCGCGATGTTGAGCCAGAACGGAGAATTGATCGCCCGCAGCCGGACCTTTGGCCCACTCTTTCACGAGATCGCATGGCCCGAGACGCGCGTGCAGGTGGAAGTGCGCGATGGACAAGCCATTTTCACGAGCGACGCCTTCGCGTGGAATGTCTGTATCGATCTCGACGGCGAAAAGAAACTCGCGGACAACTTCTTCGATCTCTACCCCGGCATCCCCTACTCCATGCCATGGACGGAACCGGAGCCGCCGCGCGTTCTGTTCGTGGGAAACCAGTTGCCAGAGCTGATGCGACAAAACCCGGGCAAACCGTTACCCCCAGCGAAGCCTCAAACGTAATCAGCGATGGCCGCCCCCGTGGTGGCCTTCGGGTGCAGAGGGTTGACCACCTCCGCGCTGCGCCGGAGCTCCGCCGCCTTGCCAGGGATTACCCAGATTGGGCGCTGGAGCTTGGGAACGCTGGGGTTGGGGTTGAAATTGCGGTTGAGTCTGTGCTTGAGGTTGGGGCCTAGGCTGTGACTGGGGCTGACTCTGCACCGGACCAATTCGGCTGGGCTGCGGTTGCGGCACCGGTTCGTGTTTGTACACCGAGGCATTCGCGGCGCGGTTTTGCTGCGGTACAGCAGAGGGAACAGCATAGGGTCCCACGGCCGGAGGACGATAGGCGTTGCGACCATCATTGACCACGGGCGTCTTCACCTGAGCCGAAGGATACGGACGAGGCGTGGGTGAATTCTCGCGGCGAACCGGAGGCGCATAGACGACGATTTTGCCGCCGTTGGGTTGCGGGCGGAAATTGTCGTAGCGATCGCGGACGACGACGTTGCGTTCGAGCATATAGCGCGGCACGGGACGGCGGACGGCATAGCGATTGATCTCCACAATGGGCGGTCCGGAATAAATCCGCGTGTTGCCGATGGAGATGTACGCATTGATCACGTTCGTGCGGCGGACATATTGGTAATTGTAGTTGCGGTTGATGATGACCACGCGCAGGGACGATTCGCCCATCGCGCTGGCGGGACAAAAGTTGTACCAACCTGGACCGACCTCGCCGACAAAGCGCGGCGGCGGCATCGGGGCCCAACCGCAATAGCCGTCGCCATAGCGCCAGCTCACCCACGCGGGAGCCCATTCATATCCCGGCACCCAGCACCAGCCTCGACCTTCGAGATTGATCCAGCGTCCATAGTGGTACGTGGCCCAGCCAAACGGCTCGTCCGAAACCCAGAGCCAGCCTTGATCCGTATACGCCCAATTCCCGAGCGTGTAGGGACTCCAGTCGGGATCGTCGACATAGGGTTGCCAACAATCGCCGTAATCGGCCACGCGAATCCACGTGCCGTAGGGACTGAGCGAGTCCTGAAAATATTCCATCGATATTTCCTGAGCCGAAACGGTCTTCGGGAGGAACCAGCAGGAGAGGAGCACCAGTAACAGCAAACCCTTTTTCATAATGTTGTCAGCCTGTATGGCTGTAATGACTTCGACGCCACGGAGGCGGGAAAGCTTCAACATTAGGCCACGCGAGCGTGGCAGGAAAATTAATAAGCGCTTCTCTGTAAGCACTCAATAAAGGCAGTGGGATCGGCGGGAGAAACGACGTAAAGACGTTTGCCTGTTCGAAAGGTGACGGTCTTTTTCGAATCCGTGACATAGGCGCGATAGAGTCCGAACTCCTTCTTGTAGAACCAGCCAGCCCACGCAAAGAAACCACCATTACCGCAGATGCGAAGCGACGGGGTCATCGCCTCCGGTTGAACTCTCGCCTCGCTCATCGAATCGCGCGGGATCGAAATCGGCAGGAGGAATCGATCAATGATCAGGCGATCCCGAGTGAGGATCAGTTTGCGGGGATTCATCAGCCATGCGATGAGGAGAATTCCTGCAATGAAAGCAAAGAAGACGGTACTATTCGTCGCCGGCATGCGAACCGCACGCGACAGCCAGATCAAGACGGCGAGAATAAAGAGAATGGTGGCCCAGCCAATGATCTGAAGCCGCCCCGATATGGGAGCCGTGGGGAAAACCGTACGATCGTCGGGATTGGTTGCCATAAATGAACCTACGGCGGTATGTCGTATAAAAGCGGGAGAAAGCTCCCGCACTCCAACTCATCGCCCGACCAACCAAGGGTCAGATCGGGCGTCAGCCTAACGGCGGCACAATGTGCCGCCAGTTACTGGGTGCAGGGCTCAGCCCTGCTCAATCGCCGTAGCCGTTCGGGAACTTCTTATGCCAGGCCCAAGCGTCTTCCATGATTGCCTGCAGGCGCGCATGCTTCGGTTTCCAACCGAGTTCGGCAGTCACCTTGTGCGAGCTTGCCACGAGACGGGGCGGATCGCCCGCGCGGGCTTCCTTGACGACGACCGGAATTTCATGACCGGTCACCTTGCGAGCCACGTCGATGACCTGACGCACGGAGTAGCCTTCGCCACTGCCAAGATTGTACGCGGCGCTGGTCGTACGACCCATGGCCAGCATGTGCGCCGCGGCGAGATCCTTGATGTGGATGTAGTCGCGGATGCAAGTGCCGTCCGGGGTGGCATATTGTTCGCCGAAGATCTGGACGTTTTCCTTCTGGCCGAGAGCGACCTTGAGGACGTTCGGGATCAGATGGGTTTCGATGCGGTGATCTTCACCGAATTTTTCCGACGCGCCCGCCGCATTGAAGTAGCGGAGGTTGACGTGGACGAGACCGTGGATCTGGTCGTACCAGCGGAGAATCTGCTCGAACATGAGCTTCGACTGGCCGTAGGGATTGATCGGCTTTTGCGGGAGACGTTCATCCATCGGGATGCGCTCGGGCGTGCCGTAGGTGGCGCAGGTGGAGGAGAAGATGAACTTGAGGCAATTCGCGGCGACGGCGGCGTCGATCAGGTTGATCGCAGAGCAGACGTTATTGCGAAAATACTTTGAAGGATTCGTCATCGACTCGCCCACGAGAGCGTTCGCGGCGAAGTGCATGATCGCGTCCGGCTTGATATCGGCGATGGTCTTATGGATGAATTCGCGGTCCGCGAGATCACCCTTGATGAACTTGGCGCGCTTGTCGACGGCCAGCAAATGTCCCTCGGTAAGGTTGTCAAACACGGCCACATCGTAGCCGGCGTTCAGTAGTTCTTCCGTACAAATGCTGCCAATGTAGCCAGCGCCCCCGGTCACCAATACTTTCATCTCTCTCCTTGTATGATTTTACGTTGTTAAAACAATTACTTGTCCAAATTCATTGCGAGCAGGAATTCGATATTGTTCTGCGTTTTCTTCAAACGGTCCAGCAACAATTCCATCGCCTCGATCGGCGGCAGCGAACTGAGCGCGCGACGCAACACGTGGATGCGCGGGAGTTCGTCCGGGTGATAGAGGAGTTCTTCCTTGCGGGTGCCCGACTTGGGAATATTGATGGCGGGGTAAACACGGCGGTCGACCAGCGAGCGGTCGAGATTGATTTCCATGTTCCCGGTGCCCTTGAATTCCTCGAAAATGACTTCATCCATGCGACTGCCCGTTTCGATCAACGCAGTGGCGATGATGGTCAAGCTGCCGCCCTCCTCGATGTTACGGGCCGCACCGAAGAAACGCTTCGGTTTTTGCAGCGCGTTGGAATCCACACCGCCCGACATGATCTTCCCGCTGTGCGGCTGCAAGCTGTTGTAAGCCCGAGCCAGACGGGTGATACTGTCGAGCAGGATGATGACATCCACCTTGCCCTCGGCGATGCGCTTGGCGCGCTCAATGACCATCTCAGCCACTTGCACGTGGCGATCCGGCGGTTCGTCGAAGGTGGAACTGATCACCTCGCCCTTCACGGAACGCTCCATGTCGGTCACTTCCTCGGGACGTTCGTCGATGAGGAGAACGATGAGGTAGGCGTTGGGGTGATTCCGCGTGATCGCGTTGGCGATCTTTTGCATGATGATCGTCTTGCCGGTACGCGGCGGCGCGACGATGAGTCCGCGATTGCCGAAACCGATCGGGCAGATCAGATCGAGCGCGCGCGTGGACAATTCCTTGCTGTCGCCCTCGAGGATGATGCGGCGATCCGGAAACAGCGGCGTCAGGTTGTCGAACAACACCTTGCCCCGGGAAAGTTCTGGGTCCTTGTTCTCGATCTTGTCGACCTTGATGAGCGCGAAATAGCGTTCCTTATCCTTCGGCGCGCGGAGCGGACCGGAGATGAGATCGCCCTTCTTCAAACCGAAGCGGCGAATCTGCGACGGGGAGACGTAAATGTCTTCCGGGCAGGGCAAATAATTGTAGCAGGAGGAGCGCAGGAAACCGTAGCCATCAGGCAGGACTTCGAGGACGCCGTCGCCGGTCATCGTGCCGTTACGGTCGGCATTACGCTTGAGAATTTCGCAGATGAGCTCGTGCTTCTTGAGCAAGTTCGCGTTCTCAATCGGATACTCCGCGGCCATCTCATTGAGTTCGAGAATGGTCTTGGACTGGAGATCGCCGAGATTGAGCTCGGGTCCCGGCGGCAGGGCCGGAGCGGGCGGCAGAACCGGAGCCGCCGGTACGGCGGGATTCACCGGGTTGTCGGAAGACTGCGCGATCGTCGGAGCCGCCGGATCGCTCGGGCTCATGCCGGGCAGATTTGGGTCACCCGCGCTGGGAGTCCAATCGCCAGGAGCAGGGGCCGGGGCAGACGGATCGGAAGCGGCTTTAGCCGCCGCCGCAGCTGCTGCTTTCGCGGCCGCTTCAGCTTTTTGCTGTTCTTCACGCTCAACGTCTTCGATATCGCGGGGGAGAAACTCGGGCGGAATGGAAGGCTGCTTGCCGTTGCCGGTTTTTTTCGGGCCGTAAGGACGGCGGCCACGGGACTGTTGCCGGTTATTGGAACGGCGGGGAGGCCGGGGTTGACGAGGTTGTCTCATAGGTACAAATAAAGGTTAAGGGACTTGGGTTCGATCAAGCGCGAGTCAATTCCTGAAATTGACGGCAAAGGCAATCCAGGGAGCCTTCGTTCCAGATCACGCTCTGGCTGTGGTTCATCTTCTCCAGCAAGGGCCACTGACTGGCCAGCCGTTGCCGGGTTTGCTCTTCGCTCAGGCCGCGGGCCAGCAGACGACGCCATTGCGTCGCGGCGGAACAGGCGACGCAGATAACCGCGTCGAATTCCTTCTGCAGGCTGCATTCGAATAGAAGTGGGATGATGACAACCATGGGTTGTTGGGGATGACTATCGGGGAACCGGTTCATCTCGCCCTGCCAGACTTCACGAATGGCGGGATGAGTCAGAGTGTTGAGCTGTTGTCTTAGTGCGGGTTGACTGAAAACAAGGTCGCCCAAGGCACGCCGGTTGATCGTGCGGTCTGAATTAAGGATCTTATCGCCGAAGGCGTCAACCACTTTTTTCCAGTTCACTTCCCCGGGTTCCATCAATTTATGCGCGATGGCGTCGCTGTCAACAAGGGTCCAGCCCTGCGCCCGCATCATTTCCCCAAGGGTGGTTTTGCCGCAGGCGATGCCTCCGGTGAGTCCGTAGATCGTCATGCGCCGCTAGGTTATACGGAAGATCGAGCGAAAGGGAATGCGGAAATGGGAGGAAAAGTTTTCGATTCGAAGTTTTCAGATTTCCGTCTTGTTCGGACCAAATTCCGGCACGATCTCCATGCTGCGCAAAACCATCTCTCCAATCGCTTCCATGCCAGCCATCGTACCGTAGCACTTGTCATGGATGAAAATCCGGTCGAGACAGATGCAAAGAACCTTTCCACTGGGCAGCCCAATGTAATAGGAAACAAGATCGGCCTGATGGTTCAGCAACCGCTCCGGGCCAAAATACGCTTTGACCCCATACAAACCAGACCGCGTACGAAACGGTTCGGAATGGAGTAAAACGGGAATCCCGCGCTGGTTGTTGGCGACAGCGGTCTCTTCTTTAATCTTGCGACGGAGGGCCGCCGATAATTCGACCGCTTCCTCGGGAGTCCTGGCCTTCGGATTCGCGCGATGGATACGCAAACGGACATCCAGCCCGCAGACCTCATAGTAGTACCCATGAAAGCCGGTCCAGCGAAAATCAGGGGGGAGCGTCATCTTACATCCCCATTCTGGAACGGAAATGGCTACAGGCTTCTGGAGTGAAGCCCCTGCGAAGGCGCGCTCCCAAGACACCCAGAAAGGAATCGCCACTCCCAGCAAAATCAACCACCCGATTTTCCCCACCCTCATTTCTTCAGTGTAACGGCTCAATCACGAGCGTGTAAAGACACCTTGCCAAACGGCAAGGGGTACGCTAGCAACGGGAATGAGTGTTACTTTTCGTCATCTGGCATTGCCGTTGAGTCTCGTGGCCGTTTTGGCCCTGGCGGCTTGTGGTGTTTCGGATCCTAAAAATCCCCGTTTCGTCGTTGCGAAAGGCAAAGGCGTCGAGGTGACCCGCGGTGAATTGGATGAGGCCATCAATCAAATCCTCTCCCAACGCGGCATGAACATCAGCATGCTCCCTCCCGAGCGCCTGCCGGAGATCGAGCGCAATATCATCGATCAACTCGCGATCGAGAAACTCCTCCTCAACACCTCGAAGTCGGTAACGTTGAAAGACGTCGACAAGAAGACGGAAGAAAAGTTCAAGGAAATCACCAGCAGCGTTCCCTCCCCCGAAGTGCTCAAGCAGCAGCTCGAAAAGCGCGGCTTGACCCTCGAAAAGCTGAAGGCCGAAATCAAGAAGCAGATCATCCTGCAGGAAACCGTCGAAGCGAAGGTGCCGGAACCGAAGGCCCCGAGCGAAGCCGAAATCGAAAAATTCTACACGGATAATCCCGCCCGCTTCAACCGCGATGCGATGGTCCGCGCCAGCCACGTGCTGATCATGTTCAAGGCCGACGCCCCCGCCGCCGAAAAGGCCGCGAAGAAGAAAGCCGCCGAAGCCGCCCGCGTCCGCGTGACCAAGGGTGAAGCGTTCGCCAAGGTCGCCCAGGAAGTTTCCGAAGACAAGGGCAGCGCCGCCAACGGTGGTGACCTAGACTACTTCCGCAAGGGCATGATGGTGCCGGAATTCGAAAAGGTCGCTTTCAACGCCAAGGTCGGCGAAGTCAGCCAAGTGTTCGAAACCCCCTTCGGCTACCACTTCCTCGTCGTGACCGACACCAAGCCCGCTGGCAAGATCCCGCTGGCCGAAGTGCATGACCGCATCGCCATGGTGATCAAAAACACTCAGCGCAGCGAATCGCTCCGCGCCTATGTGCAGAAGCTGAAGGAAGACGCGAAGATCAAGATCCTCCTTCCCGAGCCGCCGAAGGTTTCCCCCGAAGCCGCCGCCAAGGCCCCGGGTGCCGCCCCTAGCGCCGCTCCGGCCCCCGCCGCCCCTGCGCCCGCTCCAGCAGCTCCCGCCCCGGCTCCGGCCCCCGCGCCAGCCAAGAAATAAGCGATCGTCGCTCAACAAAAGACCCGCAGGGTAATTCCTGCGGGTCTTTTTTTCGCCCTCATACCACAAAAATATCGCACACGCAGCTCATATAGCTCACCTAACGCAAACGCCCTTCGTGTTTCCGTGCTATAACTCGTGGTATGTCCAGCCCCTGTTCCGCTGAGATCTCAAATCTCCGATTTGAACTGAGACGACACTCCCCGCGACACCCAACAGAAGCGGTCGATTCTTGTCGCCGTTTGTCGACGCTGTTTTTTTAGCTCCTCCTATTCGATGAAAGAGCGATACGTAATAATGATTTAGTCCGCTCCAAAGGCCATCTCCCCCTGTCCTTTTGTCAATTTAATACTCAATAATAGATCGTTCGTTTATTTAAAATAAACGATCGCACTTTTCAAAAAGTCTTCTTGATATTACGTATAATATCCTTATTTTCAATGAAAGCTTGGTTGCAAGCATTTCAACTTAGCTTGGATAAACGCCAAATAATAGATTATCGTTCTTTTATTATAAACATAAAGAATCCCTATGATGACTCCCCGTTCTTCCTCCCGATTCGCTTGGTTGGTTTGCTTATCGCTCCTGATTCTGCCATGGCATCTACAGGCCCAAGGCATGACAAATTTCATACTTGGCGAGAATGCGGAAACTGGCCTGACTTTGCAGGTTGATCCGCTTGGCGTGATTCGCACGCTTGGCGATGTGACAATGGCAGCGGATTATCGGGTGGAAAATACCAATACCGTACAAAACCGAGCTGGCGTGGTTGTGGCAGAATCGGGCTTCCCCAAGCGCGAAGGCACACAATCGTGGACCTTGCAGGGCCAGTACAAGCCGATCTCCGGCGGTCAGCCGTTGCACTTCGAGGAAGCCATCGCTCGCACTTCCGCCTCGGCGCTTAAATTCTCCATCGGGGTAAGCCGGCCCGACAAATCTGAACCGGTGTATAAGCTCCGTTGGAGCATTCTTTTGCCAGTCGAGGTGTATGCCAACCGGGTGATCGTCACGGACAAGCAGAATTACACCCTCCCCAAAGACCTGAAGGAATACCCTATTGGCGGCGGTCCGGTGAAATTCATCGAAATTCCAACCGACACCGGGACGTTGCGCATTACCGGTGCACTCAAAGTTCTCGTGGCCGACGCGCGCGCATTCAAGGGCAATAACTACCAGCTCATCATCGAACCGGAAGCCGCTCCGGCCGATCCATTCGTGCGCAAGATCGCCGTGGATCTCTCCTTTCAGCCACATCGCTTCGACACGGTGAGTCTCGCCCCTTCGGCAAACATGGGATTTGCGGATGAAGTCGCCGGTGATGGTCGCGGCGGTTGGACCGACCAAGGCAAAGACCACGATTTGAGCGCACTGGAACCGGGCCGCCGTCTCTTTGGCAACGTTCTTTTCGACGTGACAGATCCCAAGCAAAACAACGGGCGCTCCTGTCTCGTTTTCGCGGGACCGCAACTCATCGCTGGAATCAAGGAAGCCACCTTCGATTTGAAGTCGGCTCCCTATCGCACTTTTTTCATCATGCACGCCTTTGCGTGGGATCAGAAAGACAAGGCAGAACTGGGTCGCCTGATCTTCACATTCACCGATGGCACCACGACAGAATTCCCCGTACGCGCCGCGGAGGAAGCCACCAACTGGACCGTAGGCTCTGACACGCCGAATGGCCCGATCGTCTGGAAAGGCAAGACCCCCTCGGGCGATCGCATCGGATTGAATATGTCGCGCTTTATCCTGCCGGGAAAACCCCTCAAGAACGTGCAGATCAAAGGCTCCGGCTCGGCGGTCTGGCTGGTCGTCGGCGCAACCGGAAGCCTCGACGCTGTCCCGATGGCAGCGAATCTCGTGACGAAACCCTTGGTGTATGAGGAAGACAAGGTCTGGAAGATCTTCTCGTTCGAAAAAGATGTCGAGCCGGGATCAATTCTCGACTTTAGCGGCAACCTCGATGCACCCGCAGGCAAATACGGTTTTCTCCAATCCCGCAACGGCCGTCTCTACTTCGAGAAGAAACCCGAAAAGCGGGTGCGACTCCTCGGCACCAACCTTGTTTTTGCCGCCAACTTCGTGGACAAAGCGCTCGCCGACCGGCTGGCCAAGCGGCTTGCGGCGCAAGGCTACAACACCGTTCGCATCCATCACTATGACGGGCTGCTGCTCAACAAGAATCCGAAGAACAGCTACGATATTAATTTGGAGCAACTGGATAAACTCGACTACCTGATCGCCGCCTGCAAGAAGGAAGGCCTCTACATCAGCATCGACTTGTATACCACCCGCCCCTTTCCCGCGGGCGAGCTTGCGGAGATCAAGGAGCAAATCACCCAGGGAGTAAAAGCCGCCATTGCGATTTCCCCTTCCGCCATGAAATCGTGGCAGGAATTCGCCACGCTCTTCCTCAAGCACAAGAATCCCTACACCGGACTGACTCTGGGTGAAGACCCGGCGCTGGTTGGGATCAATCCACTCAATGAAAATGTCCACTCGGTCTTTTGGAACAACGACCCCAACGTGGCCGCGTATTTTCAGGAGAAGTTCACGGAACATCTGAAAAAAATCGGCAAGGAGAACGTGAACGCCGATGAGCGCTCCCTGCTCTTTGCCCGTTTCCTGTCGGACTTGCAGATCAAAACCCAAGCAGAGATCCGCGATTTTCTCCGCAAGAATATCGGCACGAAGTCCATTCTCACCGATGTAAGCCATCGCGAATACAAGCCGCTGACCATTGCTCGGGAACCGCTCGACTACGTTGATGTGCATCGCTATTGGGATCACCCTAAATTTGTCGGTGCGCAATGGCGACTCCCCTACCTGTACGAGTGCGAATCGGCACTAACGCAGTTGGTGAAGACACCGCGAGAAGTGTTCCCAGCCCGGTTGCCGAATCATCCGTTCATGATGACCGAGTTCCAGTTCGTCTACCCGAATCCGTATCGCGCCGAAGCCGGTCCGATCATGGGTGCCTATGCCGCCTTTCAGGATTGGGACGGCTTGATGCGGTTTGATTACGCTGGCGACGCCGCCTCGATCACGGATACAGCGCCCATTCGCGGATTCTCCACGGTGAATGATCCGCTTCACATCTTGGGAGAACGACTCGTCTCATTGCTATTCGTCCGCGAAGATGTGAAGCCCACGCAGAATCTGGTGCTCTATCACATCGATCCGGAGAAGACCTTTGCCAATGCCGACGGCATCGGATCATTCTCGCAGGATTACTCCAAGATCGGGCTGGTCACCGGTCTCGGCTCCACCTCGCTGACGAAGCCGGTCGCGACCGGGAAGACGATTCTCGCCACGGTCGAACCCAAGGGCTCGACGGAGGATAATAAAACCGTATTTGCGGAAAGCGCCGATCTGCTCGACCGGCTCGTGAAGGCGGGACGCATTCCGGCCTCGTGCGTCGAGGGGAAAATTCTTCACTCGGATACGGGCGAGATCACGCTCGATACGGAAAAGGCTTCGCTGTCAGTCGTCACGCCGAATACGGAAGCCTACGTTCTGCGGCAAACCGGTTCTCTTTCCGGTGCCGTTGCGACCGTCCAAGCCAACGGTCAGGTCGTGATTTCGATCTCCGCCATGGACGGTCAACCGCTCGCAAAGAGTCAGAGGATGCTCATCCTGCACCTCACCGACATCAAAAATACCGGTACCACCTTCCGCAATCAGGATGGCCGCATTCTGGAAGCTTGGGGCAAAGCACCGCTTTTGATCCGCTCGCAAAGCGATACGCTTTCGCTCAAGCTCAAAGCCCCGGCTGGAAAATCCTACACCTTGTGGGCGGTCGGCATTAACGGAAAACGGCTCTGGAAAGTTCCCGTGCAAAGCAGCGGAGAAGGACTCACCTGCAAGCTGGAGACCGTCTCGAAAGACGGCCCGGCAATGGCCTACGAGTTGATCGCGGATACCACGACGCCCTGAGCTTTTCTTCCACCAGACGGCATGCTATCTTTCAGCATGCCGTCGTCCACGTTTGTCAGTGAAGCGCTCACCCCCCTGAATGCGAGTTTCGACACACATCGCATGGCGCAAGGCGAGCCGGGCATGCCTCACCAATTTCGCTGGCGCAAGCAGGAGTGGGAAGTGGCGGAAGTGCTCGAGACGTGGCGCGAGCATGGAGATTGCACGCATGGCAGCGGCGAACGTTATGTGCGCAAGCACGGTTACCGGATTCGTACGACGACGGGCCTCGTGCTCAAGATCTATTTCCAACGCAAGTACGGCAAAACCCAGCGTAAGGAAGTTTCGCGCTGGTGGGTCTTTTCAATCGAATCCGAAAGCTAACGAAGATCCCTCAACGCGATACCGCGAATCCCCTGCACTTTCAGATGGCGCATCATTTTCTCGAACACGGCAGGCGGCGTATCGACCCACGGATGATTGATATCCGGCACACCGTGGAAAGTATAGACGATCACCTCACCGGGCTGGCGTTGTTCGAGGGCCTGATAAAAGAGCGCTTCCTTTTCGCCGGTGATGACAAAACTCGGAACACTCAGGCGTGAATCGGTCGCAGGCCGGTAGGGACGGTCGCCGCAAATTCGGGCGAACGTGTAATTCATTCTTGCGAGCACCTGATGCGCCTCATTGGATTCGTTTCCGCACGGATAGGCAAATGTGGTGGGCCAGGCGATGCCATGCGCCACACACCGCTGCTCGATGGCCTCGATTTCATCCGTCAGAACCTCTTCGCTGACCCGGTCCGCCAGAACATGGTGAAGGGTATGATTTCCGACTTCAAATCCCACCGCATGCAAGCCAGCGATTTGCTCCCATGTCATGTACTGCCGCTTATCCGTGACAAAGTGATCCGTCCCCTCACCGTCATATTCAGCAATGTAAAAGCTCGCACCAAAACCAAGTTCCTGCAGCAAGGGTGCCACAAAGGTGGCGTGATTACTCACCGCGTCGTCAAAGGTCAGAACCACTACGGAATCGGTATTCATTGCGGGATTGCGGTGGGCGCGGGCAAGACGCGTTTGATTTGATCGTAGAAGCGTTGAATCGCGCGCGAACGATTGGCGTCATCCGCGGTCAGGGTGACCGTGATTACTCGCACCGCACCGCCCGCTTTCACGGCCAGTCCGGAGAACCAATAAGTTTTCTCATAGGAACCGGTCTTGCCGTAGACATTCACTCCGGCTTCGACCGCAGGCCATGCCATGACGGCCATTAATTGCTTCTGGCTCTCCACAGACACCGGCAACTTACCCCGGATCAACTTGCGCAGGAACCGATGCTCCTGCAAGGGGGTCACGCGAATGCCGCCACCATGACTCCAATCCTTGCGGTCCTTGGGCACTACGGCCGGAATCGTTCCGAACTCGCACCGCCTGGCCATCTCGATCAATTGCTCGTCCGTGAGCTTATCGACGAGTTGGCGGAAGAAGTCATTGCTCGAATCTTGCATCGCCTTCTGGAATTTCAACACCTGCGGCTTGGGCGACAGATGCGCGTCCTGACAGGTAAGTTCGGTTTCCGGCGTGGCGATCTTTTGCTCGAAAACCGTCAGCGCGATGATCATCTTGAAAGTCGACGCCGGACTGAACGCCTTCTCGGCTTCGGTCTCATCGCCGCTGATGTAGGGCACCTCCGCTCCGGGGATGTCCGAAAGCAACGTCACATCCGCACGCAGGGTTCCCTGCCCGAGGCCCCAAGCCAACAGCAATGTCGCCAGATAAAAGCCAGTCTTGCACATGTCGGGAGCATTGAATAAACAGGGACATGCTGCAAGCGCGCTTTTTGCGGATTTTCTCGCTCCTGCTGGTACTCACCGGCAGTCTCTCAGCCCTCACTGGCCAGGAAACCTCCAAACCGTTGCCGGTTATAGAAATCAAGGCCGGAGCGGCCACGATACGCGCAGAAGTGGCGCGCACGCCGGAGGAAAAAGCACTCGGCCTGATGCACCGCACGCGAATGTCTGACAATGCCGGAATGATCTTCATTCTCGATGGCAAAAGCCGCGCCTCGTTCTGGATGAAGGATACCTCCCTGCCCCTCTCCATCGCCTTTCTGGATGCGCAAGGTACGATCCTGCAAATCGTGGATTTGCAGCCGTTCGATCAAACCGCCGTGCGCAGTGAAAGCGACCGCGTGGCTTTTGCACTGGAGATGAACCAGCACTGGTTCTCGCTCAATCGCGTAAAAGCCGGAGACAAGCTCACCCTTGTCGGAAGTAATTGGTCCAAGCTCGCAAATCTGGGACGTTAAGTCTGGGCCTTCGCGAACCGCTGCTGCAATTTTCGCGTAATGGTGCCGGTCTTGATCTTGTGCCGTCCCAATTGCCCGACCGGTCGAATACCGATCCAGCTATTGGTCAGAAACACCTCGTCGGCCTCTTCGAGATCGCGCAGATCAAACAAACCTTCCTGCACCTTGAGCTGACCGAGAACCCAGGCGCGCACCACGCCTTCGCGGCAACCCGCTTCGTCCGAGGGCGTATACACTTTCCCATCGGTCACCCAAAAGACATTGCTCATCGCACCGGACGCGATTTCCCCATACTCATTCAGCAGCAACGCCTCGTCGGCTTTCACCGATTGCCGCGCCTGCCAGTGCGTGAGATAACTCAAGGTCTTGTAGCGCGCGTCCCAGTTCTCGCTGCCCACGCGTTGCGGTGCGAGCGTGAGAGAGTAGGCCGCTTTTACCGTGAGCGATTCCGGGTGGAACATCACGTAGCTTTGGTCCGCCTCCACCACCCAGCGCAGGCGGCCCGATTGCCGTGGCAGTTCACGGCCAGTTTCGCGCAAATCGCCCGACACTTTCAGCCCGAGGGCCTTGGCGGCGACGCGAAGACTCTTCCAATGTTCCTCAACGAATTCGGCGCGCCCGTTTTTCACCCGAAGCGTTTCAAACACGCCACGCCAGGGAGTAAACCCTGTCGGTAAATTTTCTTTTTTTGTGCTCATGAAAATGTCTTTTCCGATTCCGTCTTGCTTTCGCCTGCGCCACGGCGGTACTCCTCCAGCGCGAGCTGCATGCCTGCAGCTTTGTGCAGTGTCTCCTCGTATTCACGCGCGGGGATGGAGTCGGCGGTAATGCCCCCGCCCACATGAAAATGCAGTTCGTTCCTTTCCTGGATCAACGTGCGAATGGCGATGGAAAACGCCGCGTCACCATTGAACCCGAAATAGCCGATTGCCCCGGTATAAATGCCACGCGGACATGGCTCCAATTCCGCAATGATCTCGCAAGCCCGTTTCTTCGGAGCGCCGGAAATCGAACCGCCGGGGAAACACTCGCGCAGCGCGGCCAGAGGACTGATGCCCGGTCGCAGCATGCCTTCCACAGTCGAGACGAGATGAAAGACCTGCGCGTAACGCTCCAGCTTGATCAACTCCGTCACCGCCACGGAGCCGTACTCGCAAACGCGACCGAGGTCATTGCGCTCCAGATCGGTGATCATCACCAGCTCCGCGAGCTCCTTCGGGTCGGTCATTAATTCGTACGCGAGCTGCTCGTCGCGGAGCGGATCGCGGCTGCGTGGACGCGTTCCCTTGATCGGACGCGTTACGATGTGTTGCCCGCGTATGCAAAGAAAAAGTTCCGGCGAGGAGGAGAGAATCTGCCGTTCACCCGTGTCGAGAAACGCGCCGCCGGGCGCGGGACTGCGCCAGAGCAATTGCTCAAAGAGCACATAGGGATTCACCTCCATCGGAGCGGAAAACCGTTGTGCGAGATTCACCTGATAGATGTCGCCCGCCGTGATGTACTCCTGCGCGCGACACACCATGCGTTCGAATTCTGCGCGGGTGAAATTGCTGCGCCATGCGGCACTCTCGTTACACGGCAGCTCCCGCTCCGCTTGCTGACGCCGCTGCAACCAGAGGTCGTTCGGTTTTTCTCCGGCAGCCGCGATCATCTCAGGAAAAAAACCAAACCAGTAATCTCCCTCGTAGGTGAAGTAGCCGACCGCCGCGCCACGCGGATGCGTGGAATCAAGCGACGGCTGACGATAACGCGCCAGCGCCGCTTCCAGTCGGTCCCACTCCTGCCACGTGCCCGTGACAATCTCCACGGGATCGGACGCCTGCAGAATGCGTCCGGGTTCGTCCCAGGAGTTAAGTGATATGAATGGATTCACAACAGGTCTAATGCGGGGCGCTAGAAATGTGTCAAGGCACGGATCGATTCGGTTTCCGCGACGGGACTGACCACCGCCACGTTCAGTCGGGAATCCTGCACCAGCACCTGTGCAATGGCTTTGATTTGAGTCGCCGTCACGCTTTCAATCTTTTCCGCCACCTTGGACGGATCGATTACCTTGCCATGAGAGATGGCGTGTTCGCCCATCCACATCATTTGATTCGTCGTGCTTTCGAGACTGAGCGCCATCTGGCCGAGCGTGTATTCCTTGGCGCGCGTGAGTTCCTCGGCAGTCGGGCCTTTCGCGGCAAATTGCTTCACCGATTTCAGCGCGAGAGTCAGCGCCTTCGAGAGTTTGCCGTTTTCGACCCCAGCGGAAATGCCGAAACAGCCCGTATCGTGTAGGTAGGAAACCGTCGACTGAATGGAATACGCCAACCCATGTTTCTCGCGGATTTCCTGAAAGAGACGCGAACTCATGTTCTCACCGAGAATCACGCTCATCAGTCGCACCGCGAAACGTTGCGGATCGTGACGCGAAACACTGCGCAAACCGATGGCGATATGCGATTGCTCAATGGGCTTGCGCACCACCTCCACCCGAGGCGCGCGTTGCTTGGTCAGCACCGGCGAGGCCTTGGCGGGGCGACCGGCCTGCAGTCGCTTAAGCAACGGTCCAAGCACGGCTTTCGCTTGCGCGGGGCTGACCTTGCCCGCAATGGAAATCCAGAGATTGCCCGCATGATAATGTTTCTGCCGGTAATCCATCAGATCGGCGCGGCTCATGCGTTCAACGTGCTTGACCGTGCCCGCAAGCGGACGGCCGAGCGGATGTCCGGCCCAAAGCAAGGCGTTGAGTTTTTCCTGCGCCACTTGCTGCGGCTGATCCTCATACATGCGGATCTCCTCGCAAATCACGCCGCGCTCGCGCTCGATTTCCTCCGGCGGGAATGTCGAATTTACCAGCATGTCGAGCAAGACGTCGCATAAGCGCGGGAAATGACGTGCCGCAGCTTTGGCGAAATAACAGGTCATTTCCTCGGCCGTAAAAGCATTCAGGTAACCTCCCACCCCTTCGACCGCTTCCGAAATTTCGCGAGCGGAACGGCGGCGCGTGCCCTTAAAGATCATGTGCTCAATGAAATGGGAAACCCCGCTGAGTCGCTCGGGCTCGTGGCGGCCACCCACCCCAAACCAAAGCCCCACCGACACACTCTCGACCTGCGGCATCTCCGCAACGGCCAACCCGGCGCCGCACGGCAACTTTTCAACGGAAAACATCATGACGCATTGTCGTTTGACGTTTGCCCCATGTCAAACTTGCAGACTTTCAACCATGTCCAGCGATCGGATAAATTTTTTACGAGAGAAGTGCATTTCGGTTCTTGCGCTGCGCGATGAACGTGACATTTTGAAGCTCTATGATGCGTTCGCGGGATGAACAGGAACAGGCGGAGAGCACGATACTGGCGCCATATGCCCAGAGTAGTGCGGCTTCGCGGGGACGGCTCCATGAAGAGGAACCGCATCTGCATCGTACCGAGTACCAGCGCGACCGTGACCGGATCGTCCACAGCCGGGCTTTTCGCCGTCTGGAATACAAATCGCAGGTCTTCCTGAACGGCAGCGGCGACCACTACCGTACCCGCCTGACGCACTCCATCGAGGTCGCCTCCATCGCCCGAAGCATGGCCCGCTCGCTGGGACTGAACGAGTCGCTCGCGGAAGCCATCGCCCTCGCCCACGATCTCGGCCATCCGCCGTTCGGCCATCCCGGCGAATCGACTCTCGACCGCCTCATGAAAGAGCACGGTGGGTTCGAACACAACCAGCAAAGCCTGCGCGTGGTCGAAGATCTCGAGCTGAAATATCCCGAGTTCAACGGTATCAACCTCACTTGGGAAGTGCTGGAAGGTCTCGCCAAACCGTTTTCACCGAACCGCATTCCTACCGCGGCGAATCGCCGTTGGGCCGACTTCCCCCAGCCGTCCCTCGAGGCGCAAGTGGCCGACGCGGCGGATGAGATCGCCTATGTCTGTCATGACGTTGATGATGGACTCGAAGCCGGCCTGCTACAGGAATCGGACTTGAACAACCTCTGGCTCTGGAGTCTCGTGAAGGAGAAAGCGCTCCAGCCCTATCCCAACATCGAGCCCGAGCGCGGCCGCAGCTACGTGCTCCGCTGCATGCTGGATCATCTCGTCGAGGACGCCATCGGCGCATCCACCGCCTCGCTAATGAAACATCATCCCGCTAGCGCAGACGACGCCCGCCGTCACCCGGAAAAACTGATCGTCAGCTCCCCTCGCATCGCGGAAGGCGTGCGCGAACAGCGCCAGTTCCTCCTGCAGAATCTGTACAATCATCCAGCGGTCAGTTCCGTAAACCAGAAAGCCTGCCGCTGTCTGGAACAACTATTCGAACTGCTCGTCAGCCACCCGCACCTGCTCACGCCGCCCTTTGCCGTGCGCATCAAGAAGGAAGGCGTACACCGCGCCACGTGCAACTATCTCGCCGCGATGACAGATCGTTCCGCCTTGATGCTGCACCAGAAACTCATCGGCGGGGAGAATTCGCTCACCGATCCCGACATGCGACAACCCGCGCTGCTTTAGGCGTTTCGAGCAACTCGCTGGACATATCCCTCCGGGACTCGCTACTCTTCGTCACTTTCCGATGCGCATTATTTACACCTACCTGTTCAAGGAGATCGCCATTGTGGCCGTGGCCACGACGGCCGTCCTGACGTTTCTCCTGGTACTAGTCAATGCCTTCAAGGATATCTTCGACCTTCTGCTGCACGATGAAGTCTCTCTCTGGGTCATCGTCCAGTTAGTCTCCCTGCTCGTGCCCTTCGTTCTGACCTTCACTCTACCATGGGGCATCCTGCTAGCCGTGCTGATGGTCTTTGGCCGGTTTTCACAGGAAAAGGAGTTGCTCACGCTCAAGGCCAGCGGCGTCGGCCTGCTCCCCATCATCGCTCCGGCCATCTGGCTCGGAGTCATCTTCAGCGTCATCAGCCTGTTTAATAATTCCACAGTTGCCCCTCAATGCCGCCGCGCGTTCAAGCGCATTTCCATCGACCTGATCACTAACAATCCGATGGCGTTCTTCACGCCTCAAACCACCATCGATAAATTTCCCGGCATGCGCATCTGGGTGGGATCGAAACAAGGCACCACGCTGGAGGATGTCCACATCTGGAAGCTCAATGGCGACATGGTCCCGGTCAACTCCCTGCGCGCCGATCGCGCAATTCTCAAGCTCGACATCCCCAACGAACGACTGGTCCTCACTCTCTTCAACGCGCGACAGGAGGAACGCAGCGGCGGTGCGCCTGAGGACGTCAGCACCGTGCGCCCCGGCGCACACGCCAGTGAATTGCCTCTGCCTATTTCGATTGCCGACTTTTTCCGTCGCGACCAGAAACCGCGCAGCGACCGCTTGACCCTCGGCGAACTGCGTCTGCTGATCATCAATCCGATTCAATTGGCCGGCGACAACCCCATTCCCTTCCTGTTGGAGTTCCAAAAAAAAATCGCCCTTTCCATTTCCTGCCTGACCTTCGTCCTGGTCGGCATTCCCCTCGCCATCCAAACCCAGCGCAAGGAAACCTCCGTGGGCGTGGCCATGAGTTTGCTGATCGTGCTTGGCTATTACTTCATTACTGTTCTGGCAGAGGTCTTCAAGCGCAACGCAGGACTCTACCCGGAATTTTTGATCTGGGTACCAAACATCATTTTCCAGACGCTGGGCGTGATCCTGATCGCCCGCGCAAATTACCGCTAGGTGCCTACTTCAAGCCGCTGGTCCACGTTACGAAGGTGCAATACCAGCCCCCTCAGACAGGCATCGGGCGAGCCTTCCTCCGACTTTTATCTTTCCCATGTAGTCCGCTTGCCTAATAGTAGACGGCTATAAGCAACTGCCGAATCATGCCGTCCCTGCGCCTGACTGTTTTGAATTCCCTGTTCCGTGGAGTGGCCATTACGCTGGCCGCGTTGCTGATTCCCGCGTGTTCACCCCGGCAGAAATTGAAGCGGGAGTTTCCGCCACTGCCGAAGGATGTGGATATTATCACGAAGCCGCCGGGTCGCTATGGCGGGATTTACATCAATGTCGATCCGGGCGGCGGGCCGAACACGTTCAATTATCTGGTGGCAGAGGATGCGACGTCCATGGGTGCCATCGGCACGGTGCTGGAGGGGCTGGTGCGAAGAAATTCCCTGACTGAGGAGATCATTCCCGGCTTGGCAAAGTCGTGGGAAGTGAGCCCGGACAACAAGACCTATACTTTCCACCTGCGTGAAGGAGTCAAGTGGAGCGATGGCGCGCCGTTCTCGGCCGATGATGTAGTGTTCACCTTTGCCTGCATTTACGACGAGCGTTTTCCAAATCGTCACGCGAGCGATTATTCGATCGACGGGAAGCCGTTCAAAGTGGAGAAGATGGATAATCTGACGGTGCGTTTCATAACACCGGACATTTACGCCCCATTCCTCGAAATGGTCGGAGGCGGTCCGATCCTACCGAAACATGCTCTGCAAAAGTTCGCCGATAACGGCACGCTAATGAAGGCATGGAATATCGGAACCCACCCGCGTGAGATCGTGAGCACGGGAATGTTCCGCATTGCGTCTTTCAAGCCGGGCGAACGTCTCGTTTACGAACCGAACCCGCATTATTGGCGCGCGGACAACACCGGACAGAGACTCCCCTATTTAGATCTCTACATCACGAAGTTCGTGCGTGATCAGAATGCGAGTCTGGCGGCTTTCGCGACCGGACAAAGTGACTCGGAAGGGATTACACCCGACAATGTGGAGTGGGTGCGCCGCGGCGAGAAGGCGCACAACTATACGGTGCATGAGCGCGGTCCGTCGACCGTCTGCAATTTCCTCTGGTTCAACCAAAATCCGGAAAAGGACAAAAGCGGCAAGCCGTTCGTGGAGCCGTACAAGTTGAAGTGGTTTCAGGATGTCCGCTTCCGGCAGGCGGTCTCGCACGGGATCAATCGCGAGGGCATCATCAAGGGCGTATTATTCGGTCGCGGCACGCCGTTGTGGGGACCAGAGACACCCGCGAATACGAAGTGGTTCAACCCGGATTTGCAAAAATATCCGTACAGCCCGGAAAAAGCGCGTGAACTGTTGAAGCTGGCGGGATTTCGGTGGAATGAGGCCGGAGAATTGTTCGATAGTGCTGAGAATCGCGTATCGTTCACGCTAAATACGAATCAGGAAAATCCGATCCGCCAGCATATGGCGACGGTGTTCAAAGAGAACATGAAAGACCTCGGTATCGAGGTGAAGTTGCAACTCCTCGATTTTGGCACGTTCGTGAAGAAGATCGGCGAATCGTATGATTACGAGTGTGGCATGCTGGGGCTGACAGGTGGCGGCGACCCTGTGGGCGGCATGTCAGTCTATCTGAGCTCGGGTCGTATGCATGAGTGGTACCCAAACCAGAAAAAACCCGCCACCGCCTGGGAAGCGCGTATCGATGAACTGATGATGAAGCAGCTCAAGACGCTCAATCTGGCGGAGCGGAAAAAGTATTGGTTCGAGGTGCAGCGGATAATGAGCGAGCAACTCCCCTTCATCTACCTGATCACGCCGAATTCATACGAGGGCGTAAAGAATCGTTGGGAGAATGTGGAAATTCCCAAGTCCGGTGGTATTACCTGGAATCTGGATGAGTACTATCTGAAGTAAGCGACCGCATGAAAACCTACATCCTCCGCCGCCTGCTGCTGATGATTCCAATGCTCCTCGGTGTGTCGCTACTGGTCTTTGTACTGGTATACATCTCGCCGGGCAATTATCTGGATGCGCTCAAGGCGCAACGTGACATTCCTGCGGAGTTCATCGCGAAGAAGGAACGCGAACTGGGGCTGGACCGCCCGTGGTACGTGCAATATGTGAGCTGGCTGGGACGCACGGTACGGGGGGACTTCGGCGAATCGTGGTCGTATCGTATTCCCGTCGCCGAACTACTCGCCCAACGCGCTCCGGCAACGCTCGCCCTGTCGCTGACCTCGCTGGTCTTCGCGTGGGCCATCGCGGTGCCGCTGGGCGTCTTCGCGGCGGTGTATCGCAATTCGATTTTCGACAAGCTGAGCGCGTTGAGCGCCTATGCGGCGCTTTCGATTCCCGAGTTTTTCCTCGCGCTGCTGGCCGTAATCTTCGCCTCGCAATGGGGAGTATTCCCGACCGGCGGCCTAAGCTCCATCGATCACGATTATCTCTCGCCCGTGGGTCAACTCTGGGATTATGTGCATCACCTGATCCTGCCGACGATCGTGCTCGGCATCGGTGGCGCAGCGGGTTTGATGCGCGTGATGCGAACGAACATGCTCGATGTGATCCAATCGGAGTATGTGATGACGGCGCGCGCGAAGGGCGTGCCGGAAAATGTGATCATGTTCCGGCACGTGTTGCGCAACGCGATCAATCCGCTCGTGACGAGTCTGGGCTTCGCCTTCTCCGGCCTGCTGAGCGGCGCGGTGCTGGTAGAGAATGTGATGAATTATCCCGGACTGGGGCAGCTCATCTTTCAAGCCTTCATGCGCAAGGACCGCGATGTGGTGATGGCGGCGGTGATCATCGGCAGTTCGATGTTGATCATCGGCAATTTGATCGCGGATATTTTGCTGGCATGGGTCGATCCGAGGATTCGCTATGACAAGTGATCTCCTCCATCAAATTCTGCGCCGCCGCGCGGGGGCTTTCTGCCTCGTGGTGCTGATTCTCTTCTACGTCGCCGCCTTTTTCGCGCCGCTACTCGCGCCCTACGCGACGAGCGATCAGGACCTGACGAAGACGTATCATCCGCCCACCGGAGTGGTGTGGCAGGAGGGACGGCTCGCGGTGCGGCTCTACAAACTCGTCGATCCGACCTGCGCCAAGTACGAAGCGGAGCCGGGACAATTCGCGCCGATTCATTTCTGGGTGAAGGCCCCGACGTATCATTTCCTCGGGTTCATCCCGGTGTCGCACCGGCTGTTCGGAGTCGAAGCTCCAGCCCGGCTCTATCTCCTCGGCAGTGACGAGACGGGCCGCGATGTCTTTTCGCGATTGCTCTACGGCAGCCGGGTGTCGCTGACGATTGGCTTGATCGGCATTCTGATTACCACGGTGATCGGGTTGACGGTGGGCGGACTGGCGGGGTACTTCGGCGGCGTGTTCGACAGCGTGGCAATGCGCGGTACGGAGTTGATCATGGCGATTCCGGGCCTGTACCTGATCATCGCGTTGCGGGCCGCGCTGGCGAAATACTTTGACGACTCGGACCAGATTTTCATCCTGATCGTGGTCATCCTGAGCTTCATCGGCTGGGCCGGAACAGCGCGGGTGATTCGCGGTCTGACCCTCTCCCTGCGCAACCGTCCGTTTATCTACGCCGCCGAGGCGTTGGGTCAGGGACCGGTGACGATTCTGTGGAAGCATCTCTTCCCCAATTTGTTCAGCTATTTGATCGTCACATCGATGCTGAGCATTCCCGGTTATATCCTGGGCGAAGCGGCGCTGAGCTTCCTCGGCATCGGCATTCAGGAGCCGTCCACGTCGTGGGGGCTAATGCTGTCGCAAGTGCAGGACTTGAAGGTATTCATGCTCAATTTTTGGTGGTTATTGACGCCCGGTCTGGCCATCTTTATCACCGTGATTCTGTTCAACGTCCTCGGTGATGTCGTCCGCGACATCGTCGATCCGAAACTGAAAACGCAGGTTTAATCCATCCCACAGCGTGAAAGAAATCATCCTATGACATCCGTATCCGGCCCGCTCCTGAAGGTGAACAATCTGCAAGTCGATTTCGGCAGCGGCGACACCGTCACCCACGCCGTCAATGATATCTCGTTCCAGATCCGCGACGGGGAGACCGTTGCCATCGTGGGAGAGAGCGGCAGCGGCAAGAGCGTGACCGCGCTCAGCCTGACGCGTCTGTTGCCGACGCCTCCCGCGCACTACGTCGGCGGCGAAATTCTTTTCAACGGCCGCAATACGCTGGCGCTTTCCGAAAATGATCTGCGCAAGGTGCGCGGCAAGCAGATCGCCTATATTTTCCAGGAGCCCGGCACGTCGCTGAATCCGGTGTTCACGATCGAATACCAGATTGCCGAAGCGATCCAGTTGCACCGTCCAGACGTCACCGATGTGCGAGCAGAAGCGATTCGCGCGCTCGATCTCGTGGGTATCCGCAATCCAGCGCAGCGGCTGGGTGATTATCCCCATCAACTCAGCGGTGGCATGCAGCAACGGGTGATGATCGCGATGGCCCTCGCCTGCCAGCCAAAACTACTGGTGGCCGACGAGCCGACCACCGCGCTCGATGTGACGATTCAAAAACAGATCATGGATCTACTGCGCGACATCAAGGTGAAAACCGGCATGTCGATCATGTTGATCACGCATAATTTCGGCATCATCGCCGACATCGCGGATCGCGTCGTGGTGATGTTCCGCGGCAAGATCGTGGAGGATGGCCCGACCGGCGAAGTCCTGCGTCATCCGAAACATCCGTACACCCGCGCCCTGATCGATTGCGTGCCGAAGCTCGGGGCGAAGCAACGCCGCCTGCGCGCCATTGATCACGCTGAAATCGAGGCTTCCGCCTAACATGAACGCTCCAGCCACTCCCCTCCTCCAGGTCGAGAATCTCAAGGTCCACTTCCCCATTACGGCGGGATTGCTCCAGCGTCGCATCGGCGAAGTGAAAGCCGTGGATGATGTGTCGTTCACGATCGAGCGCGGCACGACAGTCGGACTCGTTGGTGAGAGCGGCAGCGGCAAGACCACCATTGGCCGCGCGTTGATCCGACTGGTGAATCCGACTGGCGGAACGATCCGTTACAACGGCAAAGACATCACTTTTCTCCGCGAGAGCCAATTCCGTCCCTACCGCAAAAAGATCCAGATCATTTTCCAAGATCCGTACAACTCACTGAACCCGCGCCTGACGATTTTTAAGATCATCAGCGAAGCTCTGGAGATCCACTTCCCGGCGCTGGGACTGGAACAACGTCGCGCCCGCGTGGCGGAATTGCTCGGCAAGGTGGGACTCAAACCGGAACATATGGACCGATATCCGCACGAGTTCAGCGGCGGCCAACGCCAGCGCATCGGCATTGCCCGCGCCCTCGCGGTGGAACCGGAATTCATCGTGTGCGACGAACCGGTGAGCGCGCTCGATGTCTCGGTGCAGGCGCAGATCGTAAATCTGTTGCAGGATTTGCAGGAGGAGCTTGGACTAACCTATCTCTTCATCGCGCACGACCTGGCCGTGGTGGAGCACATCAGCGATTTCGTCCTCGTCATGAATCAAGGTAAGATCGTCGAAGCGGCCACGGCCGAAGCAATTTATCAGAATCCGCAGGACCCGTATACGAAGCGCCTGCTGGATGCCGTGCCGAAGATTTAGCGGAAAACGGTCCGCCTAATTCGCCTCGATCACGAGTTCGTTCTTTTCCACACGGATGGCTTTGATTCCGGAGAAGAGCTCTTCCGTCTTGGGATTGGGAATGAAGATATTGCTCCACGAGAACGCTTGTAGCGCCTTGATTACGCCCATGGGTGCTTCGCGGTTGCCAGCCTGTATAAGAATGGGAACGAGGCTGAGGTGACCATTCTCCATCTTCGGCTGGAACGTGATTTTCCCATTGAACCAGCGTCCCTGCAAGCCACGCATCTGGTCGAGCGGAACGCTCATCTGCGCAGTCAGACAATCTTTCTCGATGCCGAAATAGACCCGATTCTTGAGCAGGCTGAAAGCAGGATCAAATAATACCAGCGCATTCATATCGTCCACATCGAGACGAAGCGTGGCCGACTTTTTCGCCTCGAGCGCCTCAGCGAAGGCATTCAGCCGCGACTGAACCGCTGGGCCTGCCGTTCCCTCGTAGACCGGAATGCCCACCGATCCGTCCGAGGTGAGTGCGTAGAGATTCTTGTAGGTGGAGTAAGCACCCCAACCGCAAAATCCGACGAAAACAAACAGGACCACACTAAAAAACAAGCAGCCACGAATGAGGCAACCACCACTTTCCTTCGGCTCGGTTTCTTCGATGCTCATAGCAGAACTCCTTGCTTCGCGACACGGACTTTGGGCCAGGCGGGATGTGCGGCGATTAATTTCAACGCTTTGCGCAGGAGCGAACGGCCCGGCTCCATGCGGTGCCAGGGCGAAGCCCCGGACGGATGCGGTAGCGGGACGATGTCAAAGGTGTGTCCCCAGCGTTCGAGACGATAGCTCTTGCCGATGACTTCATCCAGGCGCGGAATTTCCATGAACTGCTGGATGGCCAGTTTGCCGACGGGAATGACAAGCTCGGGTTGCAGGAGCGCAAACTCCGCTTTCATCCAGTTCGCGCAGGTCTCGATCTCGGTCTCGTCCGGCACGCGATCCCCGCCACCTTCCTTCTTACCCGGAAAACAACGGCAGACCGCCGCCATGTAGACGAGCTTGCGGAAATTTTCCTCGTCGAGATTGGCCTGTTCGTAAAACCATTTGAACATCGTCTTGCCCGCGGTCCATGCGAACGGCTTGCCCACGATGGGTTCCTTCGTGCCGGGGGCCTGACCGACGAGAAATACTTTACTGAGCACGGGACCGCCGCTGACAGCCGGGCGGTGCATCTTCGGGCACAGCTCGCAGGCATGGAGCGTCTTCACGAGTTTTTCGAGTTCAACTTGGCGTGAGTTCATTGATTCAAATGGAGTTCAGCCTGGGTGAGCGCTTCGCGCACAGCCTCCACTTTTTCCCGCAGCGGTTCCAAGGCCGGTTCCAGATAAGCAATCTTCCCATACCGCAGCAAGGCGTATTCACGCGCAAAACGCAAAATCGGCTTGGAAGCCGCGGGCAGGATGCGAGCCGCTCGCTGCGCATACTCCGTACTTCCCTCCCAATGGTAGCGCGGAACTCCGGAATTTTTCAGAGTGACGCAAAATTCAGCATAGATCGCAAGCAAGGCTTCCTCGCTAGTGCGCCGCCGTTGGAACGAGCGCGAAACCAGCAAAATGGTCAGGAAAAGAACAAAGATGGTCGCCAGTAAAAAGAACTCCCATGAAAAACGTTCCAAATGCCAGTCCTTTAAAATATCCGTCTGCAACTCGGGCGTGTACGAGAGCACCCATTGATCCCATTTTTCCTCGACCAACTGCCAGCGGAAACGGCCTTCCATCGCGAGCGGCGGCAGCCAATCCGGCGTCCATTTGCGCTCCAACGCTTCACTTATCCGCCGGGTGGGTTCGACCTGACGCGCCGTCGGTGTGATGGGCGCAGCAAGATGCGTTACCGTTGCCATCACCGTGGGATCGACGCGAGTCCAGCCTTTGCCTTTAATGAAGACCTCACTCCAGGCGTGGGCGTTGAGTTGACGCACGATGATAAAATTCCCGTACGGATTGTACTCCCCGCCGTGATAACCAGCCACGACTCGCGCGGGCACGCCCGCCAGCCGCATAAGCACGGTGAAGGATGACGCGAAGTGCTCACAAAAACCGCGTCGTTTCACGAAGAGAAACTCATAAAGCGGATCGTCGCCGTAATTCTCCGCCTTGGTCGTGTACTCGAATCCGTTCTTGTGATAATAGGCGAGCATGTTGGCGACAACTTTTTCGTCCGAATCACCGGGTCCGCGCAATTCCTTGGCCAGTTGCCGTACCTCGGGCCGGATCAAATCCGCCGCGATCCGCAAAGAAGCGCGCTGCATCGTCGGCGATTGAACCAGCGGGTGAGAATCCACTTGGGAAGTGACCAAGTACTGGATTTTGCGGTGAAGTTCGCGATTGATCTGCAACACGTACCCGGTGCCGAGTTCCCCCTGCCCGTTCCATGCCGAGCCCGCAGGATAATCAAGCGCGAAGAGCCAGCGTTGCGAGTGGGCGCGCAATGTAATGCGCTGCAGCAGCCGCTTGCCGCCGACGAGATTGGCGGGCGTATCAGTGAGGTCGCGCCATTCCTGCGCGGGACTGGTGCCCTGCCATTCGTTCGTTGAGGCATTGTAATCCCAAAGCACAAACCCACGCCAGTACAGTGATGTGGCCGGAGGTATTTCGCCACCGGGAAAATCGGCGCGGAACGCCATGCTGCTATCCTCTGTCAGCGACTCGAAGGAGCTGGCACGAATTTTCTCCGGCAGGCCCGACGTTGACGACCCGAGGTTAAACCCGTACCGGGCATTGATGCGGGGATAAAACAGAAACAACACCAGCGCCAGCGGCAATCCCTGGACAATCAGTCGGAGCGCCAGTTGGGCCGCGCTGCGTGACGGGGAATTATCGGGGCCTGGGCTGTGCAGCGTGATCAGATTCACCGTAAGGCATCCGCAGCAGATCACCACATAGACAAAAACAAGAATGCTTTGCTCGAACAGCAGTGCTGTCACGCTCATGAAATAAATGACGAACGTGAGCACCATGTAGTCGCGGCGATTGCGCAACTCGAGGAACTTCACAGCAATCAACCCCACCATGAGGGCTGTGCCGGAATCACGCCCGGTGAGCGTGCCTTTGTCGACATAGACGCCCAGCAGGAAGCCGATGCCGAGTAAAAGTTTTACCACGCTTGAAGGCGGCTCACTCTCGCGCCGCTCCTGTTGGATGCGCCAAAGAACGAGTCCGCCCGTGGCCAGCAGCAGCCACAGCGGGATATTGCCGATTTGCGGCATGACGCTGATGATAAAACACCCAAGCAGCCGATAGACCTGCTCGCGGCTGAGAGAAACCGCGTGATCGCCATGCCTGTCCCGCAACCAACTCACAAGCGACCTCCCCCGTTCGTGTGATGCAGAGCGAGAGCGGTCAGGCATTGCTGTAAGTGACCAGGCCCAATGGCGGGTTGGAAAACCTGCATCGGGAGCTTGAGTCCGTAAGGACCGCCTGCGCGATCTCCCTGCACCACCCAGACGGCCAATTGCGATAGACGGGATTCCGTATCGAGGTCGGATAATTGCACCCAGTCGAACCAAAGCCGGCCCGTGCCGCCGCTGGCAAATTCCTTGACCATGAGCGGACGCCCCCGCGCGACCGCTTTCCAGTCGATATGCCGCTGCGATTCGCCGGGACGATAATTACGCAAGCCATAGAAACTCTCCCCGCCGCGATAATGACCGTCGTCCTGCGTGCGCACATCCGGTTCGATGTCTGGCCAAGGTCGGTCGCCCCACAGCCGGGGATACACCACGTAGTCCCACTCCAATGGCACTTCAAAGCGGGCACGAATCAGGCCCATGGGATAGAGCGTGGCCACTTCCATGACATGAATGCAAAAGCGTCCACGACGGTCGACCGACTCAATCAACTCCACCATCTGGCTCGCTCCGGGTGCGAGATAGGGGCAGAACGCACGAAAAGTCGCGTCGCTGTCCTGCCTGCGAAAGGTGACACTATGCACCGGGTGATCGCCACGATTGATCACCTGCAGGGTGTAGCGCAGCGTGCCCCCGGCGAAGACGGGCCATATGTTGCCCGGCTTCACTTCGATCGACGTGAGATTGCGGTAGGTGTAGAGTCCGGAAACGACAAGGACGCCGATCAGCAGAAAGAGAATCGAGTAGACCAGATTGTTGTCGTAATTAATCGCCGCCAACAGCATGGCCAGCAACACCGGGATGAGTACCATCCCGTACCGGCTGAGTTCGAGGCGCACCGTCATGGTCGGCATCCCTCCGGAAGGCTTCACCGTACCGGCACCGAGCGAATCAAACGTTCTGCCGCGGTCATTCCCTCATCACCCGCCTCACTCCACGAGCGGCCGAGGCGATGCGACATCACGCTCGACGCGACAGCCTGGATATCCTCCGGATACACCATCTGGCGACCTTCCATTAACGCCCACGCTTGCGCGCAACGTTGCAGGGCCATGCCCGCACGTGGAGAAAGTCCCCCGCCTGCCGGTTGATTGCGGCGGCTGGCTTCAAGCAGGTCGAGCACATACTCCAGAATCGGTTCGGAGACATGCACCTGCCGGACCTGTTCCTGCCACTTGATCAAATTTTCCATCGCAAGAATGGGGCTCAACTCCCGCACGAGGTCATGACGGTCGCCCCCCAGCAACATGCCGCGCTCCGCGTCACGGTCGGGAAAGCCGAGTTCCACGCGCATGAGAAAGCGGTCGAGCTGCGATTCCGGCAGTGGATAGGTGCCGATCTGGTGCAACGGATTCTGCGTGGCGATAACGAAGAACGGTTGCGGTAGCGGATGGGTGATGCCGTCAATGGTGACCTGACGCTCTTCCATCGCCTCAAGCAGCGCGCTCTGCGCTTTTGGCGAGGCGCGATTGACTTCATCCGCGAGCACCATCTGCGCGAAGAGAGGACCGGGATGAAAGACAAACTTCTGCTCGTTGCGATCGAAAATGGAATTACCGATGATGTCCGCCGGAAGCAAATCGCTCGTGAACTGGATGCGGCGCATGCTCAAACCCAAGCTCTTCGCCAGAGCATGCGCAAGAGTTGTCTTGCCCACACCGGGAACGTCCTCGATGAGCAAATGCCCCCGCGCCAGCAGGCAGCAGAGCGTCAAGCGCACGGTGTGACGCTTGCCGAGAATGACCGAGTTGACCTGGTCAAGAGTTTGCTCCAAGAGGCTTTTCATGATGTAGAATTGAGGTTAGGCAAAGGCTCGGGACACGCGTAGAATTTGATTATTGAATCGGCGTTTGGTTGACCCGAAGTTAATCTTTATTCAGTTTGTAGGGGAAGCCATGCGATTAGACAAGATTTTGGCTTGGCAATGTACCCTCATTGCCTGTTAGCTTACACCATCGTGGCTGACTCGACTCTATGAATTTTCGTGACGTCCCCAATTTGCTCAAGTTTGAGGAACATGCGCGGGCCAATTCCACTTGTACCATCACGATGGATGCCTATCGCCGTGTACGGGACATCATTGCCCTCGCCCCACGCCCTGCCCACATCGTGGATTTCAATAATCAGGTACCATTGGAAGACCTGAAAGCCAGTTGCGCCGCCATCGAAAAGGCCACCCGCATCCTCTGGGCCTGCGCCACCGCCACGGACCACGTCCTGCCGCCTCTGTGGAATTACCTGCCAGACTATGACTCATCTCTTGAGTATTTTACATCATTAAACGATCTGGAGTTAATGGCCGTCACCAAAGAACACCGCATCGACTGGAATCAACAAGGTCGCGTGGTAACCTGATCGTCAGCCCATGCCCATCGGTTCCTTTTGACATTTTCACCCTGACACCCACGGAGTAAATTGAAGTTATGAGCGACCTAATTGCCTCTCTGCTGATCCTGCAAGACAGGGACCAGCGCGTGACCCGCCTGACCGCCGACCTCGAACACATCCCAGTGGATGAAGCGGCCCTAACCAAAAAACTGGCCACCCAGACCGCTCGCTACGAGCAACTCAAGACCGAGACCCGCAAGCTGGAAACCGACCGCAAAAAGCTTGAGCTCGAGGTGCAAACCAAGCAGGCGCTCATCGCCAAATACAAGGGCCAGCAGCAACAAACCCGCAAGAACGAAGAATTCGCCGCGCTCAACCATGAAATCGAACGCGCCGAGCAGGAAATCGTAACGTTGGAAGATCAGGAACTCGACCTGATGGCCCGCTACGATCAGGGGCTCAAGGTCACCGCCACTGAGGAAGCGGCGCTCAAGGAATTTCAAACCAAAGTCACCCACGCCCAAGCCGAACTCACGAAGAAACGCGCAACACTGGAAAAGGAATTGGAACAATCGCTGGTGGCCCGAACGGAAGCCGAAGGCAAGGTCGACGAGCTGGCCCTGCGCCGTTACCGCCGCATTCTTGCCAGTAAAAAGGACGCCGCAATCGTGCCGATCGTTCACGGCACCTGCACCGGCTGCCATTTCAAGCTGACCTCGACCGCGATCAATAACGCCAAGTCTTCCCCGGAACTCGTGGCGTGCGATAATTGCGGCCGGATCATCTATTGCCCCGACAGCCAAGGCTGAGCCACGCCACTGCGACTGGTTTGGCTTGGCCAGCAAAAAGCAAGAGACAGATTATTTCGGGTTCTACACTGACCGCTCTCCGATGACAGACTATCGGCGTTCGCCATCGACTACTTCTCCGTGATGATCACCACGCCGTTCCAGTTTTCCTCCGGGGGATGCGCGATATATTCCTTGCAACGGCCAATGTAGAGCTTCGCCAGATAATCGTCGGGTCGATACGGCAGGAGGCTCTCGAACATTTCCAGTGCCTCGATGAAATTCTTGATCCGGAACAACCGAATCCCCTCCTCGTAGCACTCGAGGTACGAAAGCCATTCCTTCGAGAGCGGCTGAGCCTTGTCGCCGAGGACGGTGTAGAGATCGAGCGCGTTGCTCTTTCCCTTCGCCGCCGCGCGATCGACGCTCTGCAGGTAGAAATGATCCTTCACCTGCGCCGCGACGGTGGGACCGATCAGGAGCGGTACGTGATATTTTTTCGTGAGACCTTCCAATCGCGACGCCGTATTGACCGCATCGCCGATGACGGTGAGATCCATCTTCTCGTTCGAACCGATATTGCCCGCGATCGCCTCGCCCTGATTGATACCAACGCCGATCACCCATTGCGGCAACCCGCGCGTCTGCCAGTGTTCATTCAGCTTGCGCAAACTCTCCAGCATCGCCAAGGCCGTGCGCACCGCCTGCTCGGCGTCCTGCGCCGTTCCGACCGTGCGGATATTGCCCCACACCGCCATGACCGCATCGCCCACGAACTTGTCGAGCGTGCCGCCGTATTGGAAGACGAGTCGAGTCATCTCCTGCAAATATTCGTTGAGCTGCGTCACCATCTGCGTCGGGTCCGCGCGCTCGGTCATCGTCGTGAAATCGCGCACGTCGCTGAACAGGGCAGTCACCGGCAAACGCACCCCGCCGACCTTGTCGTAAAACGTGGCGGGATTATCGAGGATTTCGCGCACGAGATTTTTCGAGACGTAACGCTCCAGCGTCGCGCGCGTGCGGCGGCGTTCGATCTGTTCCGCGACAAATTCATTGGTGAAACCGAGAAGACCGCCCCCTAGAAAACAAAGCAGCGGATACGATATCAAGATGTAACGATCCGCCATGTTGTAGAAAAGAAAACCAACCGCAACGTAGAATAGGCTGATTCCGATCAGATAGGTAAAGAGACGTCCGGGAGATTTTTCACGATAGAGCAGCAGACACGCAAATATTCCCCCGCCGACGATCGCGCAAAGATCCAGCCATGGCAGGGTATCGTAAATAAAGGCGCCGTGAATAAGTGAGTTGATCGCATTGAGGTGAATCTCCGGGCCGGGCATGACGCCCATTGGCGTCACGAGTTCATCCTTAAGGAAGTTGCCCTTCGGCCCGATCATCACCACTTTGTCGCGGAAAAACTCACCGTTCTGGAAGTTTTGCTTCCATAGCTTCGGCACGAAAATTTCCCACAACGAGTACGAGACGAATCCGGACTCGGAATAAAACGTGGAATTGGGAACGCCCTGCCAGCGAAGGTAGCGGGGGCGGGTATCCTTGGGGATGCGCTCGGCCATACCCAATTTCTCCACGACCCGCGCAGAAAGGGATTCATAGATTTCTGGGAAAGGCTCCATCTGCACACGATATTGCATCCGGCGAACCGTGCCGTCCTCATCGGTGGGCACATTCACCAACCCCAACCGGCTATCCACTACGTCCCCTTCTTGTGGAATCAAGGTGACTGTTGGTGTCTGCAACGTTTTATAGGTTTTGCCCCGTTCGCCACCGGCGATAACGTAGTTCCAACCCACCACCACGCGATCACGGTACTTATCCAAAGCCGCCTTGAACTGAACATCCTCCGGCTTTGGCGTGATGAACATCAGATCGAAAATCACGAGTCGCGCGCCGGCTCTCATCAATCGATCCAGAGCGTGGGCGTACACGGTACGCGGGAACGGCCAACCCTGTTGCATCTGGGTCAGCGCCGGAGACGCTTGAATCTCCTCCGGAGAGGCCGCGGTGAGCTTGATCGAAAGATCGTCGATCGCGAGGTAAGTCAATTGCGGATAACGCGGTGCATGGGAGCCGTACAGCGCGCGTCTATCCTTAAACCATTGTTCAGGAGCTTGGAGGACGTCGTACCCATAACGAATGGCCACCCAATACAGGAGGCACATGAGAAACGTACAGCCCGCGCAGATGATGGCCGGGGCGTACTTGCGATAACGGGCGTTCCACAACACGGCGGCACGTTAGCGCGGATGGCTGCGTGCGAACAAGCGGGAAATGGCACGCGCCGCCCTTACCACAGCGTTGACATGAGTGACCCCGCGACCGCTCCTGTTCAAAGCGGCGGCACCCTGTGCCGCCAGCTACTGGGTGCAGGGCTCAGCCCTGCTAGGCCCAGCTCACCTGACCTTTTGGGTCGCGCATGATGATGTTCTGCAGGAAGCTGACGCCCTTCTTGAGCCCTTCGCTCGGGGTCATGAGACTGTCCTCGTGCTCCATCGACAGGACGCCGTCGTAACCGATCAGGCGCAGCGTGGAGACGAAGTTACGCCAGAAATCCTCGCTGTGGCCGTAACCGACTGTGCGGAAGATCCACGAGCGGTTCAATTCGTCCGAGTACGGCTTCGTGTCGAGCACACCATTGACGAGCGTGTTCGTCTCGTTGACGCGGTTGTCCTTCGCGTGGACGTGATAGACCGCACCCTTGAGCGCGCGGAGCGCTTCGCACGGTTCAATGCCCTGCCAGAAGAGATGGCTCGGGTCGAAGTTCGCGCCGAGCACGGGGCTGACCGCGTTGCGGAGCTTGAGCATGGTCTCGGGATTATAGACCACGAAGCCGGGGTGCATCTCGAAGCAGATTTGTTTGATGCCATGGGCTTCGGCGTTCTTGACCTCCCCTTCCCAATACGGGATGACTTTTTCTTTCCACTGCCAGTCGAGGATCTTCAGGTAGTCATCAGGCCACGCACAGGTTGCCCAGTTCGGGTACTTCGCATTCTCGTGATCGCCGGGGCAGCCGGAGAAAGTGGTGACGCGCGGCACGCCGAGGATCTTGGCGAGTTCGACTGTCTTGCGAAAAACGTCGTGGTGCGCCTTGGCAAATGCCTTGTCGGGATGGAGCGGGTTGCCGTGACAGCTCAGGGAGGAAATTTCAAGACCTCGACGGGTAATCTGCTTCAGGAATGCTTCGGCCTTCTTGTGATCGGCGAGCAGTTCATCGGTCGGGCAATGGGCATTGCCGGGGTAAGCGCCCGTGCCAAGTTCAACGGCTTCCACGCCAATCGAGACGAGAAAATCGAGGGCTTTTTCCAGGGGTTCGCTGCCGAGAATGACGGTAAAGACGCCTACTTTCATGGTGATACATTCCTTGAGAGGTTGATTGATATCGATCCGAAAACTCGGATTAATTCTCCGAAAACTATCGGCCTTTTACTCTGGAAACACGCAAAATCGATATCCGAATTATCGGAAAAATTGCAAGATTCTCGTACCGAACGACGGAGCTGCCCCCTCCAACTCCACGATTGCCGCGATCAATACGGCACCTTGTCCGGCTTGGCCTGATACTTCTTCCACACTTCCACCGCTTCTTCCTGCAAAATCTGGGTCATCTGAATGGAGCGCTGTTCCTTCGGCAAGGCCAGCTGCTCGTAGATGGGGCGATCATCGAAATTCCCATACTGAAAGGCATCTTCCACCGTCGCCCCGTAAAATACCTGCTTGATGCCCGCCCAGTAACAGGTCGCCAGACACATTGGGCACGGCTCGGCGGAACTGTAGAGCGTGCAGTCGGGCAGCTTGAACGTTTTCAGGGTTACGCACGCCAGCCGGATCGCCTCCATTTCCCCATGCCATGTGGGATCATGGCTCGCCACCACACGGTTCATTCCTTCCGAAATGATTTTCCCGTCCCTCACAATCACCGCGCCAAAGGCGCCTCCCGTGCTGTATTCGATGGATGCCTTTTCGGATAGCTCGATGGCGCGACGGATGAATTTTTCGTGTTCGGCGTGGGATGTGGTCATGTTTGTTTTGGGTGAGGTCGAGTTGACTGAGAAAACTATTCGAAAATTACCAAGGAAGCAAATTCCAGAGCAGGAGAACTTCGAGGGTAAAAAGAACGCCAAGAAAACCGATGCCGCGGAGCGAGATCGCATTCGTCCCGCTTTTCGGATAAAGCCACCAGCCGAACCAGCGCACGAAAAGCGGCATCGTGAGGAAACTTGTCAGCGCCACGCTCACCACGTTGCCCAGAAACATGGCGGGTGAAGAGCGCAGCCCCCAAGCGCCCAGCATCGGACTCAGAAATCGCATCTCCAGCATCACGATGGGAAAGAGTCCCAGCAACACCAACAGCGCTGTTTTCCAATCCGGAGGTGCCTTTCCGGTCCGTGGATCGACCGGCACCCATCCCGGAAACGATGTACCCAGCCGCAGGAGTTCCTCGCTCTGAATAAACTCCTTCGATTCGGCCAACAACGTCCGCCGCTCCGGTGCCCGCATCCATGCCTCCAGATGCTCCGCACTGTCGTAGCGCAGAATGGATGTCCAATGCCCCGCTCCGCCACTCGCGGGAGATTGCAGGTACATACCGCGATAGCCGGGATATTGTGCCTGCGCGGCCTGCATGCGCGACGCCCACTCGCAATAGCGATTCTCCATGCCGGGTCTCACCCTCGAGAAAATGACTTCGGTCACTTCGCTGCCGGGCGATGCGCTTCCCATCGCATTGAGGCTCTCCGCAAAATCACCCGCCAATATGGGGGCGATCTCTTCCACCAGGGCCCGTCGCTTTGGCGATTGCTGCCAGGCGATCACCGACGCTTCGGACTCGAAGTTCATGAAGATCGACCACGCCTCACCCACCACGACGTCCAAAGGAATCACATCACGACTGATAAAACCGGGAAATTGGGAGAGCGCCTTCAGATGATGCGCCTGCCATGCTGTAAAGAGCCGTTCGGACCCAGGACTGATTTCGACATTAGCAACGAGGACAAATGACATTACTATCGCTAATCCTTAGCGGTGGAATCCCCTGACACCAGATAAAACCGAATCCATTACCCCTCGCTCGCGATTGAGGGATGAACGTCCTGACATAAATGCATTAAATTGGAGTACGCTTCAATTGATACAACAAGCAAAGAGATTACTCTGGAAAACGTATCACAATGACTCCCATTTGGACTTATTTTCCGCTCGTTCCTGACGGCAAATTATTCAACCGCACTACTTCAGTATCAACAACTTCAATGCTTGTATTGACGAGCGCTTGTCTTTTTGCTTTGTCAGACAACTTTTTCTAATTTTCTGCTCAAGACGGGACGATTGCCTTGTTGGGCGACTTGGGGGTGAAAGCACCCAGTCAGAAGGACCTGAAGATGTACGATAACCTCAAACCGTGGACCGACCGCTTTGATTAAACCTCTGCCAACGACCCCGAATCCGCCCGAAGTAAACGGCCACGACATCAGTCCAGAGCCGTCTACAAAGGCTTTGAAGACGTGCCGGATTCTGCTCGTCGAGGATAATCCCCTCGAGGCGCGACTCTTTCAACGCGCCCTGACCGATGCCTGGGCCCGCAGCCGGGTGCAACTGAAGTTCGAAATCGTCCATGCCGAGCGCCTCGCACGCGCCTGTCAGCTACTTGAAACCCACTCGATCGATATTATTCTCCTGGATGCCACCCTTCCCGACGCCACGGGGCCGGAAAACATCGACCTCATTCGTCAGGAGGCCGCTAATATTCCCGTCATTCTCATGACCGGCCTCGACGATGCCGCTGTGGTGGCAGAAGCCATCCGACGCGGAGCCCACGATTGCCTCGTCAAAAGCCGGTACGACGGCGTTCATATTGCCCGCACCATCGGCCATGCCGTCGAACGGCATCAACTCCAGTCCCAGATCGAACGTCAGGCGGGAGAGATCAACCGCCACGAAAGCAATTTTCAGAACATCGTCGCCGTCGCACGCGATGGCATGGTCATTCTCAACGAAGAAGAAGCCGTCTGCTTCCTCAACCCGATGGCCGAAATGCTCCTCGGCAAATCCGAGAGCGAACTCCTCGCGCAGCCCTTCGATTACTCCGTCAATCTCGATCAACCTGTCGAGATCGACCTTGTGCGCAACGGCCAGGAACGCACCCTCGAAATGAGCGCCGTGGAGATCGACTGGATGGGCAAGCCCTGCCGCCTGATCACCCTGCGCGATGTGACCGAACACAAGCGTCTCGTCCAGGAGAAGGCGCTGCTGGAGCGACGCCTGCTCGAAAGCCAGCGTCTCGAAAGTCTCGGCATCATGGCCAGCAGCATCGTCCATGATTTCAACAATCTCCTCACCGCCATCATGGGCAGCGCTGGAGCTGCCCGCATCGAAATACCCGAAAGCTCACCCTTGCAGGAAGACCTCCAGGAAATTGAAAACTCCTGCCAGCGCGCCGCGGACATCTGCAAGCAAATGCTCGCCTATTCCGGCAGCAAGAGCGCCGCGGCCGTACAACCCATCGACCTCAACGCCCTCGTGCGCGAGACCAGTTCGCTCCTTCAACACTCCGTCTCCAAACGCGCGACCATCGATCACAAGTTTATCAAGGACCTGCCCGCGGTTCTCGGAGACCAGACCCAGCTCCGCCAGATCATCATGAATCTGGTTATCAACGCTTCCGAAGCCATTGGCAAAAAAAACGGGGCCATCCGCATCGCCACCACTCAATCCAATCTCACCGATGATCTCCTCCGCACGGAAGGCCGCGGCCATCCCCACCTCAAGGCCGGACAATACGTCTGCCTCGAGGTTTCCGACAACGGCTGCGGCATGCCTCCTGATGTGATGAAGAAGATATTCGATCCCTTCTTCAGCACCAAAAACACCGGTCGCGGCGTCGGCCTCTGCGCCGTCGCCCAGATCGTCAAGCAACACAACGGTCTCATCACCGTCTCCAGCCAGCCCAATCAGGGCACCACGTTCCGCCTCCACCTGCCCTGCGCCGGCGAACGCAAACCCAATCTTCCGGCGACCACTCCAGCTCCGGCCAAAGCATGGAAAGGCCACGGCACGGTTCTGGTCGTAGATGACGAACTCGGGGTACGCACGGCGATCGCCCGCATTCTCAAACATCTCGGTTTCGACACCATCGTCGCCTGCGACGGACGCGACGGACTTGCCAAGTTCCGCACTCACATGGAAAAAATCGATTGCGTCCTCATGGATCTCACCATGCCGCAACTCGACGGCAAGGAAGCGTGCTCGGAGATTCTCAAGATCAAACCCAAGATACCGATTCTGCTCATGAGCGGCTTCAGCGCCGAGGAAGCCTGCCAGCGCTTCGCCGATACCGGCATCTCCGGCTTCCTGCAAAAACCCTTTGACCATGCCAAGCTCACCAAGGCTTTCCGCTCCATCCTCGAAGGCAAAGTTGAACCAGCACCCAGTAGCTGATTGGCTCCGCAAATCGCTTCAAGACTTTCGCAGTCATCTCGTGTATCCAGATCAGATTAAGGAGCGGCGTTTCTCATCCTCCTTTAATCTACGTCAGTCAGCGTAATCAGCAGACTTCCCCTTCACACCTTCCTCATTTCGCGGTTGGAAATTGGTATTCGCGTCTTATCCTCTTCCCATGCCCGAACTCGCCGAGGTCGACTACTTCCGCAAGCAATGGAACCCCGCCCTCGGGCATTGCATCGACAACGTCATCCTTCACCCCAAGAGCCGCGTCTTTCGCGGCGTCGACACATCCCGACTGATCCACGCGCTCACCGGCTCCACGCTTGAAACCTCGCATGCCCATGGCAAGCAAATGCTCTTCGAATTCCGTGGCGGTCACTGGCTCGGACTCCATCTTGGTATGACCGGAAAGCTCCGCCTCGAACCGAGAGGACTCCCGCCCCAAAAACACGATCGTCTCATTCTCGTTCAGGCCAAACATGCCTGCGTCTTTTCCGACCCGCGCCACTTCGGCCGCGTGCGATTCGACGAGGGTACCGAGCCGCCTGCATGGTGGCGCAACCTTCCTCCGGCAGTGACCTCAAAGGACTTTACCCATGATCTTCTCGCCGCGTTTTTCAAACGGCGCGCCAAGACCCCGCTCAAAGCCGCCCTCCTCATGCAGGAACGATTCCCGGGCATTGGCAACTGGATGGCCGACGAAATCCTCTGGCGTACGAAAATTCACCCGAGCCGCTCCGCCGGTTCACTCGACACCGCCGAAACCAAGCTTCTCTGGAAAAACCTCCGCGATATTTCCCGCCAGGCTCTCCGGCTCATCGGTACCGACTGGTCCGATCCGCCCAACACATGGCTCTTCAATCACCGCTGGAAAAACGACAACCATTGTCCCCGCTGCGGCACCAAGCTCACCCGCCGCGAAATCGGCGGTCGCACCACATGCTTCTGTACGAAATGCCAAGCGGCGTGACGATAACGCCCGCCATTGGTCAAGAAGAGCACGAGAAGCCTAGCCGCCTGCTAAATCGTCCGCCCGGCTTGGCGCACCAGATCCTTGAACCACTTCAGGCAGGAACCCGTTTCGGGATGGGTCAGATAATCGTTCAACGGCATGTCGAGCCGCTTGCTCCAGTTCGACTCATTGCATGAGCCGGGCAGATTGAACCGCTGTGCTGTACCCAGAATGTCAGTCACCATGAAGATTGTCATGCAGCTCGGGGATTCGAGCAGCGCGCGGACAAAGGCCGCATGCAATACTTCGTTCCAGACCTTCGGCGGATTCTTGTCGTCCAAGCCCAACCAACGCATCAGGCGCTGCACGTCCAGCCACGCCTCATGGCCATCGCGACCGTGCCAGCGTTTGACCAGATCTTCAAAGTACGAGACCAGCGGCGCGTGATCGTGCGTGCCATAAGTGGCCAGAGAAAGCGCCGGGTACGTCTCGCGTGGTTTGAACTCCCGATCCTCGTCACTGATGCGCTCGAAAATGGGAATGACAAAACCGGGAATGCCCAGCTTTTGCAGCAAGGGCCGGACATACTTCGGCACCACGCCGAGATCTTCCGCCACCACGCCAACCGATCCCGCCGCGTCGAGTACCATGCGCAGGAGTTCCTCGCCTTGGGCCTCGTTGATCTTGGCAAACGACTCCGGTTCATCCGGTCCCGGCAGAAATTGCGGCAGCCGGCCTTCGGTCATCGCTTTCACCTGTTCCGGCTGCAGATCGACGAATACGCCGTTATCTTTCGGCAACCAAGGAAAGGAATAAATGCGGAAAAAGCCCAGTACGTGATCAATGCGGAAATCGTGGAAACAGGCGGAAATCAACCGCACGCGCTGACGCCACCAGGCAAAGTTTTCATTTCGGTGCGCATCCCAATAGTACAGCGGAATGCCCCAGTTCTGTCCCCATTTCTTGGTGAATTGATCGGTCTCAAAAAATGGCTCGGGCGGTGCGCCTCCCGACCAAGTCAGGTCAAACAAACCTCGATATGCCCACACGTCCGCACCGTAACGGCTCACACCAAAAGGCATGTCGCCCATGAGGCGCACGCCCTTCGTGTCGGCATAGGCGCGGACAGCCGCCCATTGCCGGTACGCCACCCATTGGGTATAGGCAAAAAAGTCACGAATGCGTTCCAACTCATCCCGCTGTTCGTTCGCGTCCAGCCAGGCCAGCGCGGCGGCATAATCCCGGTGCTCCGGCTTCCACTCGATCCAGCAGGCGTTGCCTTCGTACTCGTTGACCAGCGCGCGAAACAGCGTGTAGGCGGGCAACCACAATTCATTGGCCGCGATGAACGCGATGAATTCCTCCGCGAGAGGCGTATTGGCTTCCAATTCGCGACTTTCAAACTCCGAAAATGCCGCCGCAAGCAAATCGAGCTTTAATGATTTCACCCGCGGATAATCGACCGCTCCCTGGCGCAATTCATTCGTCAGTGCCTCGGGGGCCATTTGGGCTAGGATCTCCGGCGTCAGTCCCGGAACTTCCTCCGGTGTCATCGTGAGCAATTCCGGCGCGAGCGCCACAGAACTGATCGCATTGTACGGGCTGTTGTCGCCGCCGGTCTCGTTGATCGGCAAAACCTGCAAAATCCCCAATCCCTGATTAGCGCAAAAATCGATGGCCTCGCGCATGGCGAGCGTGTCACCAATTCCGAGATCACTCGGGTGACGCAAAGCAAAGACGGGGACGAGTAATCCAGCAACTCGGCGCGTGGCATCGATGGGCATACCCCTGTTCTACAGAGAGATAGGGCGTGTGCAATACCAGAGTCACCCAATGAATCACTTTCTGCGCGGAAGGAATAGGTACCGCCGACCTATGACCGCCACCGGGCCAAAGACTCCTCATGCAGGTGCTTCGGCTTGAGAAGACGGATCAAAATCCCGTACCGGGGTGAAAAAAGATAGCTCGCCAGCAACAGAAGCCCCAGTACCAACACAATGGCCGGCCCTGACCCGATGTTGGTCCAATATGAAATGAGCAGTCCCGCGCAACTCCCGATCATGCCGATCACGCCGCCCCCCCACGCCATCGCATCGAAAGAATCGCACCACAGATAAACCGTTGCTCCCGGCAACACGAGCAGCCCCAACGAGAGCACGACGCCAACCGCTTGCAGCGAGGAAATCATCGCCAGCACCATCAGGATCATCAAGAGATACAACAAACGAGTCACCGGTACGCCCTGCGATTTTGCCACCGTGGCATCGAAAAGCGTGAGCAGCAAGGCCCGCTGTTGGCTGATCAACACCAGCAACGTCAACGCGCTGATCCCATAGCTGATCCATAAGTCGAGATCGGTCAGTCCCAGAATATTCCCAAAGAGAAAGTGATGCAGATCAACCCGCACCCGGGAGTAATTCAACAGCAGGATGCCAAGCGCGAAGGCAATGGTGTAGAGCGCCGCAATCGCCGTGTCGTCCTTCAGACGCGAACTGCGGGAAAGAAGCTGACCGCCCAGCGCGACCATCGCCGCCGCACTCACCGCGCCAAAAAACAAGCCCATCGGCGCGAGCCCAAAAAAGATTGCCCCGATGGCCAGCCCCGGCAGCAGGGAATGCGACAGCGCATCCGCCAGCAGCGCCATGCGCCTCAGTACAATGAACGCGCTGAGAAAGCCGTTGGTGAAGCCGATCAGGAGGCAACCGAGCAACGCCCGCTGCATGAATTCAAAATGGAAGGGGTCAAGAATCCAGCGCATGGGAATGGGGAGGTTGATGAGGGCCGGTGAAAATTTCCGTGGCAAACGCCTTGTCGATCCACTCGGGTTTGAACACCGCGTCGACCGAACCTTCGACGACCAGTTCGCCGTTGAGCAAAATCACGTGACTGAACAATTCCGCCACGTTGCCGAGATTATGGTGCGAGACGATCACGAGCTTGCCCTCGCGACTGAGCTGGCGCAACGCCTCCGCCAGATCACGCTGGGCGTTCTTGTCGAGCCCCTCGAAGGGTTCATCGAGCAAATAAACATGCGCTTGCTGCGCCCACGAACGGGCCAGAAACGCGCGCTGTTGTTGACCACCACTCAGTGCCTTGATCTGGCGTCCGGCGAGATCGGTCAGGTGCAACGTCGCCAGCGCTTGATCCACAATCTCCGCGTCGCGCTTGGAAAACGGTTTCCAGTTGCCGAGATGCGCATAGCGTCCCATCTCCACCAGTCCGCGTACGGTGATGGGAAAATCCCAGTCGACCTGCTCGCGTTGCGGCAGATAACTGATCTCGCGTGGAATCGCCTGCGGACTCTGGCCATGCAGCCGGATCGTCCCGGTTTCGATGGGAACCAAACCCGCCACGGCCTTGAGGAAAGTTGTTTTGCCCGCGCCGTTCGGCCCCAGCAACGCCACGCAATCGCCGCAGTGCAGATTGAGGCTGATATGATGCAATACCGGCACGCGATCATAACTGACCGTGAGGTTGCTGATTTCGAGTGAATGGGTGGGAGCGCTCATTTTACCCCCACCGTATCTTCCACATCGCCCTGCCCCCAGAACGTGCTTTCGGCCAGCTTTTGACCCGACTCCACATCCCGGCACACCACCCGCACCGCCGTGGGAGCGCCCTTGGCTTTCCAGTGAACGCGCACAATCCAGTCCTCGCCAGCGGCGGGTAAATTCAAACCAATTTCACACTTGGCATCACTCCCGCGCACAATCCCCTTTATCGACGGCCCCGAGCCGGTCACAATCTCGTAATCCGCCGTAGCCGGGCTCACGGTCAATTCCACCTGCACCTTGCGCAAGGTCGCTGCCGGTACAGGAGGCAAGGCTTCATCGGGCGTTACTTCCGCCACCGCTTGCACCGGATGTGTGACGTTCCACACCCCAATCGCGGCAATGGCCAACGCGGCGCTCATGATGAGAAGTCGGATAACAGGAATGCTTTGCATGAATCGGAAACGGTAGCCTACAACCCGCCGCCTTTATTTCAAGGCATTCACAATTGTCGTGATATTATGCCGGATCATTCCCTCGTAAGTCCCCATCGCGCCCGTCCCCAGCCCGTCCGCGCACAATTCCCCGCCCACCTTCGCGCCGGTTTCGCGGGTGATCTCTGAGATCACCTTCGGATTCTCCGTGGTCTCGAAGAAAATTGCTTTGACCTTCTGCACTTTCACTGTCTTGATCAGGTCGGCTATCTTTTTCGACGACGGCTGATCCTGCGAGCTGATGCCCGCGATGCTGTAAATCGTGAATCCGAATTCGTGAGCCAAATACTGAAAGGCATCGTGCGATGTCACCAGTTTGCGCTGATCGCGCGGTAGCGACGCCACCTGTAGCTTGGCCCACTTGGCCAGCGCCTCCAGCCGCACCTGATAGTCCGCCGCCCGCTTGGCGAAATAGGCCTTGTCTGCCGGGGAAAGCTCGCTCAACGCTTTTTCCACCACCGTCACGGCCTGACTCACGTTGGCGATGCTGTGAAACCAGTGCGGGTCCTGCTCCGATTCCCCATCGTGATGATGGTGATCGTGCCCCTTTTCCCCACCTTCTTCCTCATGCGCCAACTTCAACGGCGGAAGTTTTAGGCGGTTACCCACCTCGATCCACTTCGCCTTGCCACCGGAACTCGTTTCCAACTTCGACAAATAGCCCTCCATGCCCAACCCGCTCGCCAAAACAAGATCCGCCTCCGCAATCTTCTTCAGATCGGCCGGACTCGGCTGAAAATCGTGCGGGTCCACTCCCGGCTTCACCAGCCCGGTCACCGTCACCTTGTCACCACCCACCTCACGAACCACATCCGTCAAAATCGTCGACAGCGACGCGACCTTCACCGGAGCCGCCCACATCGTGGAAATCAGGGACAACAGCACCGAAAATGCAATGAGAATTGATTTCATGGAAGCCTATATAGAGTAGCCTCTTATTAAATGCAAGCAACTTGCAAATAATAAAATTCCCCTCTCTCATTCACCCCTCCCGTGCACGTTTATCCTTGCCCTTGCCTCCCGCTTTTTAGACACTAAACAAACCATGGATTCTACTCTCAAAATTTTCTCCGGCTCCGCCAATCGCCCGTTGGCTGAAGCCATTGCCAAGTATCTCGGCACGAGCGTGAGCGACGCGACTGTCACCACCTTCCCAGACGGGGAAACCTTCGTGAAGATCAACGAGAATATTCGTGGCCGTGACATCTTCATCGTCCAGCCCACCGCGCCTCCCACCAATCACAATCTGATGGAACTCCTCATCATGATTGATGCCGCCCGCCGCGCCAGCGCCAAACGCATTACCGCCGTGGTTCCCTTCTACGGCTACGCTCGTCAGGATCGCAAGGATCAACCCCGCGTACCGATCACCGCCAAGCTCGTGGCCAATCTCCTCGTCGCCAGCGGTGCCAACCGCGTGCTCTGCATGGATCTGCACGCCCAGCAGATTCAGGGATTCTTCGACATCCCCGTCGATCACCTTTACGCCGCGCCGGTGCTCTATCGCTATCTCGCGACTAAAAATCTGAGCAACCTCGTCGTCGTCTCTCCAGACGTCGGCGGCATGAAGATGGCCTCGGCCTATTCCCAGCTCCTCGGAGCGGGACTCGCCATCGTGGCCAAGCGCCGCGTCAGCGCCACCAAGACGGAAGCCCTCTACGTCGTCGGCGACGTCAAGGATAAGGACGTTCTCCTCGTCGATGACTTGACCGAGACCGCCGGCACCCTCACCTCCGCCGCGCGTATCGTCAAGGCGCACGGCGCCAAGACAGTCATCGCCGGTGTCTCGCACGCCATTCTGAGCGATCTCGCCGCAGAACGCCTCAAGGGCTGCCCCGAACTGGACGAACTCATCACTACCAACAGCACCCCGGTCCGCGAAATTCCCGGCGTCAAGATCACCGTCCTGAGCGTCGCCGACATGCTGGGCGAAGCGATCAAGCGCATTTACTACAGTGAATCGGTGAGCTCGCTGTTCGAGATCAACGGTAACCAGATCAAAAACTAGCAGGATCAATCCCTGCCCTCCTGTATCCGTGCGTGCGGTTAGCGAAGCCCGCCCTCGCCCCGCACGCCGGATCAGTGACAGCCTCCGGTATTTGTCATCGTGAAAATTTGCGACCTCACCCAATTCTATTCGCCGGTCAGCGGCGGGGTGAAACGCTATATCACGGAAAAGCGCCGTTACATTGAGCGCCACACCACGGACGAGCACTACCTCATCGTACCCGGCGAAACCACCCGCCATTCCACCGAGGGCCGTCTCCACACGCTCACGGTCCAATCTCCACGCCTCGACCGCACGTCACGCTATCGGCTGCTGCTCAACACCCGGCTGGTACGCGATTTCCTCGACGACATCCGTCCCGACGTCATCGAATCCGGCGATCCCTACCATCTCGCGTGGTCCGCGCAACGGGCGGGGCGCGAACTGCACATTCCCGTCTTCGGCTTCTATCACTCCCACTTTCCCGAAGCCTACCTCCGCACCGTCCTCAAATACGGCGGTTCGTGGTTGCGCGACGCCGTCATGGCCTACGCGCAGGATTACATCGTCAAACTCTACAGCCAGTTTCACCACACCCTCGTCCCGTCCGATCACTTGCGCGATCTCTTGATCCGCTGGGGTGTTGATAATGCGGTGACACTCAAGCTCGGCGTCGACATCGAGAAGTTCTGCCCCGGTCCCTCCGACACCGAACTCCGCAAGCAGCTCGGCATTCCCGCCGACGCCTTTGTCCTGCTCTACGTGGGCCGCCTCTCCGGCGAGAAGAACATTCCCGTTTTGCTGAATGCGTTTCGGCACCTGAACGAAAAGCATCCCGGCAAGTTCCACCTCGTCATCATTGGCGACGGCCCGCTGCGCCGGCTCCTGCCCGACGTTCGCCACGAAACCAACGCGCTTACCTGGCGTCACTACCTCAACGACAACGCCGCTCTCGCCCGCTACTACCGCATGGCCAATCTCTTCGTCCATCCCGGCGTCTGCGAAACGTTCGGCCTCGTCGTGCTCGAAGCCCAGGCCTGCGGCTGCCCCGCGGTTGGCATACGCGGCAGCTACATGGATGCCAACGTCATGATTGGCCTCGATCAATGGGCCGACAAAAACGAACCCATTGCGCTTGCCGATGCCATCGTGCGCATGAGCCGCCTGGATCTCCCCACGCTCGGCAAACAGGCTTCTGTCGCCGTGCACGACAAGTTCAGCTGGACCCGCGTCTTCCGCGAACAATGGGCCTACTACACCGCCGCGCACGAACAGGACGCCCATCCCGTCTACTACGGCAAATCGTTCACCCTCTCCGCCCCCCGCTAAACTTCCATGAGCGAACGAGCCCCCTTCACTGTACGCTTCTACGAACCCCGCGACCGCGCTGCCGTCCGCCGCATCTGCTGTCAGACCGGTTATCTCGGCACACCGATCGACCCTGTTTTCGAAGACTACGAACTCTTCGCCGATTACCTCACCAGCTACTACACAGACATCGAGCCCGAGCACACCGTCGTTCTTGAAATCGACGGCGAGATCAAAGGCTACGTCATGGGCTGCCTCTACCCCGGCAAACACAGCCGCTACGAAGCGTGGCATAACGTCGTCCTCGCCCTCACCGGCGCGTGGCGATACTTCACCCGCCCCTACAACGCCGCCACCCGCCGCTACGTGAACTGGATCATCCGGAACAGCCGCAAGGAAATGCCAGTCACGCCCAAGAACACACCGCACTTCCATTTCAACGTCCTTCCCGAAGCACGCAAAGTCGCCCACACCGCCGCCGCGTTGCAAAAACTCCTCGAACGTTTCCACGAAAAAGGAGCAAAGGCGATCTACGCGCAAATGGTGCAGTATGAGGACCGCCGCAGTTCGCGCATGTTCGAGCACTACGGCTTCCAATCGCTCGGCTGTGTGGAAGTCACCAAATTCCGCGAAGTCTATCCCAAGAAGATTTTCCTCCATACGATCCTCAAGGATCTCACCCAGAACCCGAATCTCTACGGACTCGACCTCGCCCGCGAACGCAAGAAGCAGGCACGGGCAGCCTCATCCACAACGGAATCTTCCGCGACCTAAAATCGCGCGCCTTTTCCCTTGATCGGCGGGCGATAAAAGCGGTTAATGAATAACCTGCCATGTCGCACCATGCCCGCCACCTCATCGTCTCCCTGCACGACGTGCATCCCGGATCGTGGAATGACATCGAGGCGCAACTCCAATTCCTCGCCGAGCTGGGTGTCAACCGCTGCAGCCTTCTCCTCGTTCCGGAATTTCACCATCAGCAGCAAGCCGCGAAATGGACCGACTCCATCGCCGCCTCGCTCCGCGAACGTCAAGCCGCCGGTCACGATCTAGTCCTGCACGGGTACTATCACGATCGAGAGGGACAGGCTGACACGCTCTCGAATGTCTTCTGGACCCGACTCTACACCAACCATGAAGCCGAATTCCTCGATCTTCCCGACATCGAGGCCAAGCTTCGCCTCCACCGCGGACTCGAACTCTTTCAACAATTCGGCTGGCACGCCAATGGTTTCATCGCGCCCGCCTGGCTCATGTCACCCACCCTGCCATCGCTGTTACGCCGCATGGGATTTCGTTATACGAATCGCCTGACAGAAATACTGCCCTTTGGTGACAGCCCCGCGACCTCCGCACCGGTCCCCTCCCAATCGCTTTGTTACAGCACCCGCGCGGCGTGGCGTCGTTTCGCCTCCTTCCGCTGGAACCAGTATCTCTTTGGCAAATTGCGACAGACACCGCTCATGCGACTCAGCCTGCACCCGCACGATCTCCACTTCGCGCCAATCCGGCAACAAATCGCGGGGTTCGTGAAAACAGCCTTGCAAGAGGGCTTTCAACCGACTACTTACGCCCAATATGTTGCGCGTTGACCTTCACCTCCACTCCCTTTATTCGGATCGCCCCTCGGAGTGGATCCTGCGCAAACTCGGCATGCCGCAGAGCTACAGCAAGCCTGAGGCGCTTTACCAGAAACTGCATCAGGCAGGAATGGCGTTCAAAACCATCACCGACCACAACCGCATCGACGGCGCGCTCTCCATCGCGCACCACCCTGACGTCTTCCTCAGCGAGGAAGTCACCACCTATTTCCCCGACGGCTGCAAGATTCATCTCCTCGTCTGGAACATCACCGAGGCGCAACACGAGGAAATCCAGAAAATCCGTCCCAGCATCTACGATCTCAGCAACTATCTGCTCCAGCAAAAGATCCCGCATGCCGTCGCACACGGACTTGTTGCGATCAACCAGCAACTCACCGTCGATCATTTCGAAAAACTCATCCTGCTCTTCCGCTGCTTCGAAGGCAGCAACGGCAACCGCGAACCGCTCGCGCAGGAAATGGCCAACTACTGCCTTGCGTCGCTCTCGCCCACGAAGATCGAAGAGTTGGCCAATCGTCACAACCTCGCGCCGACGCACGAGAACGCCCACCTCAAGATCCTCACCGGCGGCTCCGACGATCACAGCGGACTCAACCCCGGTCGCACCTACACCGAGACGGCCACGGGCAGCACTCTTGCCGATTTCTTTGCCGCGCTCGAACGCGGCGAAGTCGCCCCGCGTGGCCCCTACGGCAATCCGCTCGAATTCTCCAGCAGCCTCTACACCACCGTCTTCAACTACGCGCAGGACCGGCTCAAATCCACCGCCCCACTCGGCGCCTCGCTGCTCAATAAAATGGCCGAGCGTTTCATCGCGGGACAAAATCCCGCAGCGTTCTCGCTCGGGGAAAAAATCGGCCACATCACCGAGGCTGTCCGCACCGGGCAAGCTTTCGACTTCGTCAAGCCGGGCGAGGCCTCCCTCGCACGCGAAATCGGCGGCTTTTTCACCGACCCCAAAGTGAAATCTGCGCTCGACGGCATCATCGCGGCGGAACCCAACGCCTCGCGCCGTTCCTTCCGCATGGCGTCGTACCTGACCAATCAACTCTCCTACCGCCTCTGCCAGCAATTTCAGGCCCGCCTCCAGCGGGGCAACGCCCTCGACGCGCTCCAGTCCCTCACCGGACTCCTCCCCGTTGCGAGCGCCATCCTGCCGTACCTCGTCGCCTTTCGTCAGCAAGCGCCCGACCGTCCGCTGCTGCGCACCGCCACGCAACGCCTCACCGGTTCCATGCCGCCACCGTTGCAGAACCGCAAACGCGCCTGGTTCACCGACACGCTTGAGGACGTCAACGGCGTAGCGCGCACCATCCACACCATGAGCCAGTCCGCACTCAAGGCCGGGGCGGAACTCGTCGTTGTCACCTCGCGCCCGGCGATTTCGATCACCGACATTCCGATCAAGAACTTCCCGCCAGTCGGTGAATTCGAGATTCCTGAATACGAACTGCAGAAGCTCAGCTTCCCGCCCGTGCTCGACATCATCGACTACATCCAGCGCGAAGGCTTCACCGAGCTGATCATCAGCACGCCCGGTCCTGTTGGTCTCAGCGCCCTAGCGGCAGGCAAACTCCTCGGGTTGCCGATGAGCGGCATCTACCACACCGATTTCCCGCAGTACGCCCGCTTCCTCAGCGACGACGCCTTCATGGAAACGATGGTCTGGAACTACATGCAGTGGTTCTACAGTCAGTTTGATCTCATCTACTCCAACTCCGATTTCTATCGTCAACGCTGGATCGAGCGCGGCATCGCGGCACACAAGCTGCGCATCCTCCCGCGCGGCCTCGACGTGGACCTCTTCAACATCAAGCATCACCAGCCTGAGTTCTGGAAAAAGCGCGGCGCGCGCGGTCCCGTCATGCTCTACGTCGGCCGCATCTCCAAGGAAAAGGAACTCGCCTTCCTAGCCGAGATCATTCCCGCACTAAAAAAACGCGGACTCGAATTCACACCCGCCTTCGTCGGCGAAGGCCCCTATCGCGCCGAACTCGAGGCGTTGCTCCCCGGAGCCATTTTCACCGGCGTCCTGCGCGGGCAGGAACTCGCCACCGCCTACGCTTCGGCCGATCTCTTTGTCTTCCCCAGTACCACCGATACCTTCGGCAATGTCGTCATCGAAGCCATGGCCGCCGGACTTCCCGTGGCAGTCTCCGACGTGGGGGGGCCCAAGGAACTCGTCCGCTCCGCGCATCATGGCCGCGTCCTCCCGGCGCGACAGACCGCCGCTTGGGTCGACGGCCTCGCCGCCATGCTGCAAAAACTCCCCACCCGCGACGAACGGGATCAACTCTCCCGTGAGATTCGCGACGAACGCAGCTGGGACCACGCCTTTCGCGAATTTTGGGGAGCAACGTAGGACCGCAGTCCAATGAAAATCTTCGCCCTCTGCGTCGTCAAAAACGAAGGCGACATTATTGAAGAATGTCTTCGGTCCACCTCCCTCTGGGCCGACCGCATTTTCGTCTACGACGGCCAAAGCATCGATGGCACCTGGGAAAAAGTCATCGCCATGCAGAACGAGAAGATTGTTCCCTGGCGTCAGGATGGCAAGGTCTTCCAGGAATCATTGCGCGCAGAAATTTTCAACGCCCACCGTCATGAAGCCGCCGAGGGCGATTGGTGGTGCCACCTTGATGCCGATGAATTCTACGTTGAAGATCCCCGCCGTTTTCTCGCCCGCGTGCCACGCCGGGAGCATGTCGTCTGGGGAATAGCCGTCGAATACTACCTCACGCAACACGACCTCCAACACATCGACTTCCATTCCCCAACCGCCGAAATCCTCAAATCCCTGCGCTACTACCGCGCTGAAAATTCCGAACCCCGTTTCTTCAAGCACCGCTCCAAACTCGTCTGGAACGAAAACGAAGGTCGTCCCCGGCACATGGGAATCGCCACAGCGGAGCGGCCACTCTACCGTCACTACAAGTACCGCTCTCCGCAGCAAATCCAGCTTCGCATCGATACCCGCCTCGATAACCAGAGACGTGGATTTGTCGTGCGCGATCAATACCGCGACACGGACTGGAAGCAAGCCATCGCCCAACTAATCGATCTCGATTTCGATCAAAAAGACGGCCAATATATCCTGCGCAAGGATCGCCTGCCAAATCATCTCTCCCCGTGGTACCAAGCTATTCTCAAACGCACCATGCATGGACTTGGCCTCTGGCCCTGACTGAACCGCAGACACACCCTAGCATGAAAATCTTTGCTCTCTGCGTCGTCAAAAATGAAGGCGACATCATTGAAGAATGTCTCCGATCCGCGTCCCTCTGGGCCGACCGCATTTTCGTCTACGATGGTCAAAGCACCGACGACACCTGGGAAAAAGTCGTCGCCATGCAAAACGAGAAAATCGTGCCATGGCGTCAAAATGGCAAGGTCTTCCAGGAATCACTCCGTGCGGAAATCTTCAACGCCTATCGCCACGAAGCCGCGGAGGGCGACTGGTGGTGCTCTCTCGATGCCGACGAGTTTTATATTCATGATCCCCGCGCATTTCTCACCGCCATCCCGGCGTGGCAGCACGTGGTGTGGGGCGTCGCGGTCGAATATTACCTCACCCATGGGGACATCGCCCAACTCGACTTCACCCTCCCCATGCGCGAATTGCTGAACTCCATTCGCTACTATCGCGCCGAAAATGCCGAGCCCCGCTTCTTCCGCTATCGCCCCGATATGATCTGGAGTGAAAACGACGGCTGGCCTCGTCACATGGGCATCCCCGCGAAAGAACGCATCCTTTTCAAGCACTACAAATACCGCTCCCCGACACAAGTCCAGCTCCGCATCGACACCCGGCTCAGTAGCCAGAAACGTGGTTACGTCGTACGTCCCCAGTATACGTCCACCCATTGGGAACAGGAAATCACCGACACCGCAGACCTTGATTTTGATGCGCAAGATGGTCACTACCGCTTGCGCGAAGACCGGTTGCCGCAGCATCTTCAGCCCTTGGCCCACACCCTGATCAAGCGATTCCTGCACGGCACCGGTATCTGGCCCGCCCTCGCGCTGAATTTGACCATGGACAGCTCGCTTTCCTTGTTCTTAACTTGAAGGATGTTTAGCGGAATTGTCGAAGGAACGGGCAGCGTCATCCAACGCGAACCCACCGAACAATCGGTTCGGTTTGTCATCGATGCAGGCGCGATTGCGCAAGGCATCAAACTCGGCGACAGCGTGGCCAATAACGGCTGCTGCCTCACCGTGGTCGATATTCAGGGCTCCCTCCTCTCGTTCGACCTGCTCAACGAAACGCTCGAGTGCACCAACCTCAAGCATCTCCAGCCCGGCAGCATCGTCAACCTCGAGCGCTCCCTCTGCGTCGGCGACCGCATCGGCGGCCACTTCGTCACCGGGCATATCGATTGCACCGGCCGCGTCCTGCGCTTTGACCAGATCGGCAAGGACTACGAAATCGAAGTGATGATTGATCCGCGCCAAGCCATCTATCTTGTGCCGAAAGGCTCCATCGCCCTCGACGGCATCAGCCTCACCGTCGGCAAAGTCACCAAAACCTCCCTCACCGTCTGGATCATTCCGCACACGCGCGACGTCACCAATCTCCACACCCGCGCCCCCGGCAGCGAAGTGAACCTCGAGTTCGACATGCTCGCCAAGTACACCGAGAAAATCCTCACTTACAAGCGCGACTAGCGCCCAGCGGTGCGGCGAACATCACTCCCGCACCGCCACCGCATACGCATTCCACGTCTTCCGCGTTGGTTTCCGGCCCGTCATCCACTCGCCGAATTCCACCACGCGGAATCCATGGGCCGCGCTCAGCGCTTCGATTTCCACCCGGAATAAATACCGCATCCAGTGATCTTCCGTCGTGTGCGTCACCCGGCCCGGGCCCTTCGGTTGGAATCGAAAATCATAATGCACGCGTACCAGATTGCGCTTCGGGAAGACCGCCGGAGTCGCCTCGCGCACCAATTCTCCCGCCTCCATCGCGCAACGCTTCACGCGCGGGCCGGGCGGGTCCTGCTGCACGCCGGGGCCATACCAGAAATCAAAGACGAAATGGCCTCCGGGCCTCACCTGTTGCGCGGCGGTTCGAAATGCCGCCTGCAGATCACGCATCCGCGTTTGATAACTCAGTACATGAAACAGCATCGCCACCACGTCGAACCGACGCTTCAGGCGCAAGGTCCGCAAGTCCGATCTCCGAAACGTCACGCGTGATGCGAGCTCCGGTTTCCACTCTCTCTTTTTGATCCGGGCCCGACGCAACATCGCCGCACTGAAATCCACACCGACGACACGTTGGCAGTGCCGCGCCAACTCTTTCGTATACGCGCCCGTGCCGCAGCCCAGCTCCAGAATCGATTCGAAATTCGCCCCGTGTTTCTTCAACCGCTGCAGGACAAACTCCGCCTCCCGGCCATACGCTTTATTCCGGTACAGCGCGTCGTAATAGTCCGCGCTATGAGTGAAAACTTTCAGGCCCATAGAGAGCGCACCGCGTCGGCGGTGATCAGCAATTGCTCCTCGGTCAGCGCCAAGCCGCTCGGGAGATAAAATCCCCGCCGCGCGAGCAATTCCGCGTTGGGATGACTTTCTCCGTGAAACAACCCCCGCTTGGTGAACGCCGGTTGTTGGTGCATCGGCCAGAAAAAGGGACGCGTGCCGACTCCCTTTGCCGCCAGTTTTTGCATCGCCTCTTCCGCCGTCAATCCGGCGCTCTCCGTCAGCACCAATCCATAAACCCAATAAAGATTCTCCGCCGTGGCGGTGCGCTCGAGCGGCAACTGAACCTGGGGCAATCCCGCCAGCAATTCGGTGTAGCGGCGGCCGATCTGCCGCTTCTTCGCGATCGATTCCTCCCAACGCTCGCTCTGGGCCAGACCGACTGCGGCATTCAGATTGGAAAGTCGAAAGTTCCAGCCCAACTCCTCATGCATGAAACGTTGCGTCTTCCCAAAGCAAAGATTGCGCAAACTCCGCGCCCGCTCGGCCAGCCGATCATCATCCGTCAGCACCATTCCGCCTTCGCCGGCGGTAATCAATTTGTTCGGATAAAAACTCAAGGTACTGATTTCGCCAAAGCTGCCGCACGGTTTTCCGGATTCCGTTTGTCCCAGCGCCTCGGCCGCATCCTCGATAATCTTCAGACCGTATTTCCGCGCCAGCGCGAGCACCGGATTCATCTCCACCGGAAGCCCGTAAAGGTGCACCACCAGAATGGCTCGCGTGCGGCTGGTGATCCGGGATTCGATCTCGTCCACGCGCAAATTCCACGTGCTCAAATCGGAATCGATCAGGACCGGAGTCGCTCCCGCCCGCACAATGGCCGCCGCGCAGGAGATAATGGTAAACGTGGGCAGAATGACTTCATCGCCTGGACCGAGGTCGAGACAAGCGATCGCGACCTCCAATGCGGCCGATCCATTGCAAACGGCGATGCCGTGGCGTCGTCCCGTTTTCCGTGCCATCGCCTCCTCAAACTTGGAAACAAACGGGCCTTCCGAGGAAATCCACCCACTCTCGATGCACTCGCGTAAATACGCTTTTTCGTTTCCAGTCAGACGCGGCTCGTTTACCGGAATGAAGGGCGTGCTCATGAAACTCTTAGTGGACCGGGCCGGGAATGCGTGAACCGCACCTTTTCTTCCTCCCCAGTGTAAGGCCCCTGCTTCACTTCCACCATCTCCAGATCCTCCAACACCTCAAACCCGTGCGCACCCTGCGCCAGGAGAATGATATCGCCATCGGCAAGAATCCGGCTCTCCAGATAACTCTGGTCGTCCCGATAGAAATCCACCCGCAGCTTACCGCGCTTGATAATCAACACTTCCTGCGTCAACTCCACGTGGCATTTCCTCGGAACGTGATAATGAGCATCGATCACCTTTCCGGGAGGATGCTTGATGTACGCCAGTTGCTGGGAGAAATCGGGTGTCGTGAAAAAATGAATGCCCGGTGCATTGAACTGCGAGCGGACGATGATGGCCAGCACCTTGTCTTGATGCCGAATCTCTTCCACAAACTTTGAATTGTCAGGCGGGATGTCACTCATCTATTGGTACTTCATTGAAAAGGTCAGTGAGTTTACTTCCTTTGCAATTAGACACTAGACTGAAGTGCTTTTGCAAGGTTTGTCATCAGCCGACGCCTCACCATGTACACACCAGTGCGCTTCCAGCAGGATGTGTTCAGGAGGAAATCGATTGCCGCTTGCAAATCTCCGTGCATTGGCCGCATTGCACGCATTGGTAGGAAGAGAGTCGCAATGTTTTGGCTGTGTCCGATGGCTCGATCGCCTGCACGGGACAATGCTTCACACAACGCTCGCACTGGACGCAGGTCTCCGCATTAATCTCCCGGCGCCAGAAACCCACTGCGGCCAGTGCCCCCAATAAAACTCCGTAAGGGCAGACGTAGCGGCAAAACACGCGCGGGATAAACCAACCGGCAATCAACGACGCCACCAGGATCGACCACGCCAGACCACTCCCGGCCAGAATCCACTTGGGTTCGGCATAGCCGCCCGTCACGAGCGCGATCACTTTCTGCGTCCAGGCGTGTCCCTGAAAATAGAGCGGCTTGTACGGGTCCAGTTGACACGGCAGAAAGCCGAACCCGAACCAGACCACGCCGACTGTCGCCACCAGCAACAGCACTGGCAGTACAAGCAACGTCCGGTGCAGCCACGATGGCAGTGGCCTAACCTCCCGGCGCGACAACAACTGCTGCACCGCGCCCAACGGACAAACCGTTCCACAGAAAATGCGTCCGCTCGCCAGCGCCATCACCAGCGGCACGAGAAAAAGCACCAACGTCGCCAGTCCGACCAATTCCGGATGCGCGACGCCCAGCAGCACATTCGCCGTCGCACCCACAGGACAAATGCAACCACCCCGGATAAAACCCAAATAGAGCAGCGCCAACGCCAGTTGCGCGGTGATCCAGCGCGCCGGGCGATGAGTACGCACCAGCCAAACACCGCTCACGAGCAACGCGGCCACTACCGCCACATCGGCATAGAACCAGGTCCGCGCGGGAGAGGGATATTCCTGCGGGATGTATTGATCCCGGTGCGCCTGGATTTCCGGCCCGGTCGCTTTTCCGGGGTCGAATGCCTCGCCGTCGGATGCCATCATCCCGGTTCCCATCAAGCCCCATAAAAGCAGCACCACCAGAATCCACGGCTTGGCCGCAAAGTCGGACAACGTCACGTCACCTCCGGCATGTATTCGCCGCGAAAATCGTCGATCGGATACAACGGAACCCGCTCCACCGCATGACTCGGGCACGCACGCGCGATGGCGCATTCATTGCAGCCCAGACAAAGGTCTGGCCGGATAACGAGGAACATCGACTGGCTGCCATGCGCATTGCATTGCTTCGCACACTGGGCACAGCCGGTGCAACGGTCGGCATCGATGGAGTAAAGATACGCCCCGTCGAGTCCACCGAAGAAGTGGTTGCGCTGCACCGCCCCGTGCGGACAGATCAGTTTGGTCGTCGTGGCGATGAGCGCGCTTGGCGTTTTCAAGTCGCACAGATGTCCGTAGCAGGCCACGCAATTGGAACATTTTTTCTGATCGTTGACCGCCTTCACGGCCGACGGTCCACGCACGCACGCCGTTTCGCACAGACCGCAGTAGGTGCACGCTTCCGGATTGATCTGCCACCCGTAACGATGCGGTGGCTGAATGAATTCCGCATCGGCGCGGCCACCCAGACAAACCCGGGCCGCCACTCCGGCCAGCGCCGTGATGCCGAGCACGCGGCCCAGCGTCATAAGGAATTGGCGGCGTGTCGGGCTTGGTTTCATGGTGTGGCTCGCGGGATTTTCCATGAAACTGCTTCAACGAAGCCACCGCCGCACATCGACTTCGGCAGCGATTGGGTAGAAAGCTCAATGAGCGCGCGTTGCAACCGCCAGGCGTCGTCGCGCGTGACGCGCTTGAGATCGACCATAAAACTGGTGAGCGGAATTTTCTCCGTCTGCCCGATCACACGCCACGCCTCCGGGGTGGTCACATCAACCGCGCAATCGGCCGTCAGCGCGTAGTTACTGATCACCGCCACATCCGCTTCGCCCTTCATCAACAAGTCGAGACATTCGAGACAGCTCGCCCTTTCGATCCACTTGTCCGCCGCGATCTTGAGCCCTTCGCGCTGAAAGAGGGCGAGCGCACCCTGATGTTTTTCGTAGGCATCCGTCTGGCCATAGGCCACGCGGCGACCGGAAATATCGGCCATCTTTTTGATCGGTGAATTCTTCGGCACGATCACAACTCCCCAGAGGCTGGTGTTGCGCTCGAAATCCTGCAAATCCGCCACGCGCACCATCTGCGTGCTGCGCCCTTCGGGTCGGTGAAAGACGAGCCATGGCTTGGTAAGCACCGCATCGTATTTTCCGGCCACGAACGCCTTGTCCAGATCGTAAGGCTCAATCATGTAAACGAATTGCAGCTCGATGTTGTACCGCTCCTTCAACGCGCGGAGGAACTCGGCATACTGCCGCGTGGCGATGTGCTCAATGCACTTGCAGGAACTGTCCTTGCAGTAGATGTCGTTGACCCCGACGACCAGCTTCAGCGGAGCCTTGCCGATCTTCGGTTGCTCGCCGCCCTGCAGGCGCAGCGCCGTTTCCTTTTCAGTCAGCGAAGCCGCCAGCATGGTGCCGCCAGCCAGCAATCCGGCGACCCAATACAAAATGGCGGCTTTAATCCGGTTCATGCTTCAACTAGGTTTTCGGCACGTATTGCAACACGAAGCGCTCGCTGGAATTCACGCCGAGGTAAACCCGCCCCTGCGTATCCACCACGACCGAAACCTGATTGCACCCCTTCACCAATTCCTGCAGATCCTTGAAGGCAAAAAGCATCTTGCCGGTGGGCGAGTAGATCTTTACCCGCGACGGATCTTTTTCCACCACGACGAGATTGCTATCCGGCAGGACGGCGGCGCTGACCGGATTACAGCAGCCCTGAAAATCTTCCAGATCGCTTCCCCGCTTGCCAAAGGAACCACGCAGATTGCCCTGCGCGCTGTAGCGCTCGAGCTTGAACGCCCCGAGGTTGGCGATCAGCACTTCGCCCGTCTTCGGGTCGATGGCGAAATCGAGGATGCCACAACACAGACGCAAATCCTTGCCGATGGTGTCGATCCCCTTGCCGGTCTTCGCATCGAACACGCGAACTAGATGGGTGCCACCAAAGTCGGAGACATAGATTTTTCCATCCACCACCTTGGCGTTGATGACGTCCTTGAGATTATCCAGCTCCAGATCGCCGATCAACGTACCGTCCCACGAATACGTCTTGCAGAGCGCGCCAATGGGAATCTCGCGCTTGTACTTGCGCCCATTATATTCCATGTCCTTCGTTTCGACCTTGCGTGAAAAGACGTAAATCGTCTCGCCCTCCACCGCCACAGCGGTGACGCGATCGAAACCGGAATCAAAACTGCGCTCGCTCTGCTCCTTGGCCGGATCGTAGATAAAGATTTTGTTGCCCGCCGCGACAACGAGAAAATCGTCCTTGCCCACGGCCAGCGACGAGACTTTCGGCAGTCGATCCGTCTTGCCGAAAGACAAGCCCGGCGCATATTCCGGCGCATCGGCCGCATGGGTGACCGTCGCTTGAACGAGGCAGGCCGCAAAGGCCGCCAGACACAGAATCCGTTTCATCTCTTCCCCTCCCCTTGTAGATGTAAATGTGTGCTAAGCCGTGACTGAAAATCCACCCACCAGCCACGGAATGGCTACTGATTGATTAGTTATGAGCCTGATTAAGAAGCCTCAAGTTGTCAATTTCTAATGATCCTCACCGCGTCTGGGTGTCCCTTTTCTCATAAAAGCCGAAAAATATCGCACACGTAGCTCATATAGCTCACCTAACGCAAACGCTCTCGGCCATTCTGTGCTTAAATACCCGCATGCCCACATCGTGCGAATATGACGACTTCCGCACCAAGCCCTGCACAGGACTTGCCGCCCGACTTGGGCGGATCAAGGACTTACAGAAAGTGAAGCCGTTGGGAGCGGTTGGGAGCCACATCACAAATTCTCCCGTCAGAGTCTTTACCCCGCCCTTGACATTCGACAGGGGCATGGTGAGGTGGTCGATACAACAAATCGCGGAATTTCCTCCCGTTGATTCGTTGTATCGAGAGAAACAAACCGAAAAACGTCTCCCCCGCGCAATGACTGTTGGCAACCGATCGGATTTCCCCGAGGAATCCCAGGATAACCTCTCCGGCGAGTGGACCGATCCCCAATGGGTCGGCGCGCATCCCGCAGCTTTTGGCCAATTGGCCCCCGAAGATGTCGTCGGCCGCTGCAAGGTCGTCCGCGAACTCGGCACCGGTGGCATGGGAGCCGTTTACCTCGCCACCCATACCACCCTCCAGATCGACGTCGCGCTCAAGATTCTGCCCCCCGCCATGGCTCGTGAACGCGTCGAAATCGCCCAGCGCTTCATCCGCGAAGCCCAGCTCGCCGCCCGGATCCGCCACCCCAATGTCGTCTCCGTCATGGATGCCGACTTCGACCAGTCCACCGGTCTCTACTACATCGTCTTCGAATACATCTCCGGCGGCTCCCTCGCGCAACGCCTGCGTCAGGGCCCCCTGCCCGAATCCGAAGCACTTCGCATCATCCTCGACATCGCCCAGGCTCTCGTCGTCGCCGCCGAGCACAAGATCGTCCATCGCGACATCAAGCCCGACAACATCATGCTCGATCACCGCGGCAACGCCAAGCTGGCCGACCTCGGCCTCGCCAAGCAGGATTTCGCCGCCGCCCAAGTCCAGCTCACCCAGACCGGTGCCTCCGTCGGCACGCCGTCCTACATGAGCCCGGAACAAATTCGCGACGCGCAAAACGTGGATGCGCAGGACGACATCTACAGTCTCGGCGCGACTCTCTACGAATGCCTCACCGGCACCCCGCCCTATGCCGCCGCCAATCCCTACAACGCCGTCGGCCAGATCCTCTTTTCCCCCACTCCTGATCCACGCGCGATCCGTTCCGACATCTCCCCAGAACTGGCCGAAGTCTGCAAAAAGATGATGGCCAAAAAAAAGGAGGATCGCTATCGCGACGCCCTCTCCCTCGTCGATGACCTTCAGGCGCTCAAACACAGCAGCACCTTTGGTGGCCTCATCCCCGAATGGGCGCGACGCCTCCCCCAAGCCGCCGTGAATCCCCAGCACACGTGGCTCGCCAACGAAATCAGCAAGAGCCGCCGCAAACTCAAATTCAGCGACCTCCTCCTCTTTGCCATCGTCCTCGCCGTCACCGTCTGGGTTGTTCGCGCCATGCTCATTCACGAAGAACCGCCCGTCACATCCACCCCGGCCTCACAACCTCCCACCGCCAGCGCCTCAGCCACATCCGCTCCCAGCGATCCCGTTCTCCAAGCCCCGCGCGCCCTCCCCGTTGAAGGAGAATCCGCCGCCCACACCCCCGAACCCACACCCCTGCCTTTCCCAGCCCAACCGACTCCCATCGCCCTGCCACCACCCGAACCGATCGCCGGTGAAGAACCACCCGCCGCGCCAGCTCCAGACATCCACCCCCAAATCAGCGCTTTCCAGGCCAAGGCCCTCGCGGAACAAATGATTCCCGAAGCCGTGCGCGGCAACCTCATGCAAATCACCGGTCCGCGCCGTCCCGGCAGCCCCACCCCCGCCTCCTGGCGCTTCCTCTACTGGGACCCCACCGCCGACCAACACGTCCGCGCCGTCACCGTCACCGATGGCGTCGCCGCCCCGGCCAAAGAAGGCTTCGTCGAACTCGGCAAACTCCGCGTCGTCTCCTACAAGAAAAACGAAATCGTCGCCCCCGCGCGACTCCTCATCGACTCCACCAAAGCCCTCGAAATTCTTCAAGCAACTCCCCAACTCCAGAACGTCCCCATCACCAGCGCCAATTACTTCCTCGACAAAGGCAAAGGCGACCTCCCTCCCGTCTGGCGCCTCACCCTCTTCACCAAGCGCAACAACGACGAGATCCAGCTCGGAGAAGTCCGCGTCCTCGCCGACACCGGACTCATCCTCGAATTCGGCATCAAACTCAACCGCCTCCCCGCCCAACCCTGAGCAAATGCCTCCTCCATTTCCCACCTATTTTTGCGCCAACGATTTCTCCTGTAAAATCTTCTTCCCACCCAAGGGCAATTCCGATTAAAGTAACCGCCCTTTGTCAGTCTTTTAATGGACGGGTCGCATAGTGGTTTAGTGCGGTCGCCTGGAAAGCGGCTGTGGTGTTAAAGCCACCGAGGGTTCGAATCCCTCCCCGTCCGCCCTCTCAAACGCCTAAAATCTTGCGTTTTTGTGACAGAGTTGTGACACTCCAATCCATGGCAGTCACCTTCCCTGTGAGAATTAAAGCGGGAGCAACCACAGTCACCATCTTTCGTTCTCCGGTCAAGAAGCACTCGAAGACCTACAATTCCTACGTCCTCAGCTACTACGAAGGACTCACACGAATCCGGCGGCGCTTCAATGATTACGAGACCGCCCGAGCTGAAGCTGGTCGCGTCGTCGCTAACCTGATTAACACCGACACCCGAGCTCTGGAACTCACAGGCGAGGACGCTCGCATTGTCTCCCGAGCTAAAGAGGCGTTGGCTCATTTGAATCTCCCCCTCGATCTTGTGGCGGTCGAATACGCCGAGGCATGCAAGATTCTCGGCGGAAAGCGCATCTTGGAAGCCTCGAAGTTTTACGCCGCCCACGCCGGTAAAACCACCAAGACAAAACCTATTCCCGAATTGATCGATGAGTACCTTAAGCAAGTCGCGGCTGATGGGAGATCCGGCTATCACTTGCGCGACCTTCGTCTTCGCCTAGGTAAATTCTCCAAAGCGTTCAGCAAAGAAATCAGCGCGCTCACCTCGGAAGAAATCAATCAATGGCTTCAGGAATTAGGTACTTCGCTGCGCACCCGCAAAAACTACCGGGAAACAGTTCGTAGTTTCTTCCATCATCTGCAACGCAAAGGCTATCTGGCGCGAGGACTTCCCACCGCTGCAGACGATACCTCGCAAGTTAACGTTCCCGACTCTGATATTCTTATCCTCACCGTGCCAGAGCTGAGAACCGTACTCGCCGCAGCCCCGGAATGGATGTTACCTACTCTGGTACTCAAAGTATTCAGTGGAATCCGAACCGAGGAACTATGGCGGATGCATTGGGAGAATATCGATTTTACCCACGGGTACATCCGACTCACCGGAGCCATCACTAAAACCAAGCAGAAGCGACTCGTCCCCATCCTTCCAAACCTAAAAGCATGGCTTCATCCCTATCGAAAGATGAAGGGGCGCATCTGCGCGAGGTGGAAGAACTCACATACCCTCACGGACTCCTGGTCGGTATTCGGACAGAAACTTGGGGTGGCGATGGGCGAAAATAAACTGCGACATAGCTACATCAGCTACCGCGTAGCCCAGACAGCTGATATTCCCAAGGTGGCAGGCGAAGCCGGGAACAGCGTCCGCGTCATCCAAAAAAACTACCTCGAACTTGTCACCCCTGAACAAGGTAACGAATGGTTTTCAATCGTGCCGACTCAGTCTTAGGCCATCCGAAAAGTCGGTATTAAAGATGACTTTGTCTCGGGATTGCCTTTTATATGAGTCGATTTATAACGACTAAATGGCCATTCGAGCTCTGCTCTCATTTCTTTCGGAAAAGGAAAGAACACGTCTAATAAGCGGCCTAGATGTTCACGCTGGCGAAGATGAACAAGATGAGGCGGAGAAAATTCTTGATAAACTGGTCAATTTTCGAGGAGTTCGCAAAAACCCACCCAAACGCAGGCACGGTCCGAAGCCAGCTAAGTCCACAAATTCGACGGAAGAGACTCTGAGGTTCCATTTAAACGAAATCAGAAAGTTTCTCGAATATGGGCGACGGGAAAAGCCTACGCTTGAAATGAAGTGGAAACCATCTGCGGAATACAAGAGGTTATCCGATCTCGAAGTGCTTCAGTTTTCGCTCAAAATATTTGAAACCTTTCACACCACCTGTCGCGACGAGCTGTACCTGACACGCCAAGAACGACGGACCCTAGCTCATGCCTGCCTGCAAGGGAGCAAGCGCCAGAACGGTTGGCTATCACGGCTAAATCGAGCAAGCGGCCCTTTCGCCCTATCCTCCATCCCGTCACGGCATGAGCTTTGCACATGGCTATGGGCCCCTCTTAGCAACTGCACCATGTTCCACCTCGGAGGATGGGTGATTACCCACTGCAAGACCCATACCCCCTGTGGATCTGACATTCAGATCCCTACCTTCGGTTGCCGCATGACCCACGTGGAAACCGGAATCGTAGTCACAGCTAAGCAATCTCTAATCACATCCGTGCAAGCCTCGCTACCCCGTGTGCTCTACGGGAGCAACGGTATTTGCCTGAGCTCGGATGAGGAGATCCAGAAAGCCCTGACCATAATCAGCCAACGCGTAGACGAGGTTGCTACGGAACCACAAAGACGCCCCCTATTCAAGAGCGTCCATTTTACGCTCAACCTTCCATGTGATCCCCGCAAAGTCATCCAAGCTCATAGCCACGCCAAGTTTATCTTCGTACATAGTGATGCCGAAAGTTATTCCAGTGATCTGGACCGCTATCATCACCGCAACCTCCGCTGGAAGGGGGCGAACGTCGTTTTGACAATGTACAACAAGGCGCTTGAGATGACGCGCCGCAATCCCGGTCACATCAAGCAGTGCAAGGATTGTCTACGTATTGAGCTCCAAGTGAAAGCCACTAAACTATTGAACTTTTTGATCAACGACAACAAGGACATTCCGGTCGATGCTCTGAGCGCTGCTAAATCTTATGCCGTTCTCCGCGCGGCACTGTGTACATTCACAAAGATCACACCGTCTAGCAACTTCAAGATCAGTACGATTAACCTATTGGCATTGGCCATAGCCAACGGGCTAAAGGGACCTGCTGGCGAAGACCTTCTCGAACTTTACCGCCCAACGGTGGAGTCAGAGACGTTTCGCAAAAATCGGAAACTCATTCTACAAACCGCTCATAAGTATACTCAATTTGATTGGAACAAGGAATTGCCGGAACGTCTCACGAGGTTCGTGAACGTCCACCCCGACGGTCGTGAAGAGTTGATCACCCTGCCCGTGCCGCTCCCGGCCGATCCGGGACCAAATCTATCTCAGTACGGACGGAAAAAGGAGCCAGTGGTTCCGCTGCCTGCGCCGCCAACCATGGTACCGCAATAGTCTGTCCCAATCCCCAGGTCGGCCTTTCGACCTGGGGTTGCCTAGTCCGTGAGAAGCAGTCCGTTCTCGCCTCGTGTAAGAGGGTGGCGGGAGTTCCGAAGCGCAGCGGAAGGAACCCCGCTCGTCCTCAAACGAGCCGTAGGGCCGGTAGGCGCGAGAACGAGACAGCATCCATCGACCGACACGGAAACTCTAAACCGATATGGCTCATGACGTCTCATCGCACCGGAAGCAGCGTTTGCCCATCATGCCACTCACTGGAAAGACTTAGGAGTAGGTTAGTGCCCGTGGGATCGGAAGTGAGTGGCGTGCCGTGCTCTAGGATGGAGATCAACTGATTCGCGGCCATTCTTCCCATGTTTAGATAGTTTGTCTGTAGTCCGCTTTCCCGGCATCCGGTTTGGCAGTCGATGCGGCATACGCCGAGATCTTGTGGCACGCGGATTTGAATTTCGTTAAGCCAGTCGAGAACTCCGGGGCCATTGACGACGACAACGTCCGGTTTGCGCTTTCGCAGCCAGCGGCGAAAGGCCGAGGCAGTGAACTCTTTTTCGTCCTGGAAAAGCACCGAAATCTCAACTTTCGGGTGAAAAGTCTGAAAGAGAAGCAATGCGGAGAGGACGGCCCATCGCCGCGTTTCTTCTCCGTGTCGGCTGACGGCCAACCCGATACGACGATAACCGAGCCGATGGAGGTGATCAAACATGGTTGAGAGATCATCGGGCAGATTGCGGGTGATGGCTGGCAGGGTCGGGTAAATTAAGGCGTGGCCGATTTGAATGCCTGTCATGTGATCCCAATCGAAATTGAGTGAAATGGACGTCCACTCGGTCTGCGGACTGACCGGGCAAACAATGCATCCCCGAATGCCACGCGCCCTCAGTTGTCGACTCAGCGCCCTTTGATCGGACGTTCCGCTAGGCAAGCGATGGCATTCCACAGCATACCCCAGCTCCTTGGCGCGATTGAGTCCACCACGGTACATCTGCGTGAGCCAGGGAAGCTCTTTGAAGGCGCTCGGTTCGGCGAAGGCCAAGAAAGCAAGCGTTTCCCGGTACACAGGTTTGTCCGAGCGACGGGCAAAAGCGAGTGCATTGGATAACATCGGATCTCGAATATACCCGAGTTTTTGCGCCAGTTGGGTAATGCGTTCCCGAGTGGAAGGATCCACGCAGTGCAGCCCTCGCAGGGCACGGGAAACGGTGGCGGGGTTGACTCCGGCTTGTTCGGCAATCAGACGAAGGCTCACTCTCATGCAAGTGTTGCATTAGGCTGGAATTGCAGATGAGGCAAGGATGAAGTTGAGTGTAATGACATTCTAAATGTATTCACCAACTTACGACAACTTGGAACCACCTATGACTCCTCCCCTCCGCCTCAATCGGACCGAATGCTGCCTGTGGATTTGGGCAATCACGCTTTGGATGGCTTGCCTGAGCCTCCACGCCAGCGTCATCTATTCAGAAACTTTTGATAGCTCTAGTAACACCAACCTTTCCGCAATGGGATGGAAGGCTTATGGTGGCGCCACTGCGGTCGATATCAGTAGCGTGGCGGCTTCCAATACGCTCTTTGTTTCCGGCGCTGCCGGGAATCCCGGACCAGCCACCGGCTATCTCGCGGCCATTATCGGCAACAACAGCACATCGAATCCCAACGAATACACCAGTTACGCCACGATTGAAACTGGTTTAAACCTTGATTTGACTGGATCAACCATTAGTTGGACGATGAACGGAAGTACGGGCGCAACGGTGCGGTTGCGGCTACTGGTGCAAGTCAACGGGTCGTGGTATGCCAGCAATGTCAGCGATACGAGCTACGGATACTACACGCCCAGCCAGTATGGGACGGGAACTGATTTCACCAATGCCGTCACATCGGACATTACCAAGACCTTCACATTTACGACCAACTCCTCGGCCTGGAGCAGTTTCACCCTGGACTCAGGTAACTCCCTCTCCCTCGGAAGCGCGCTGACGCAGTCTCTGGAGTCCTCGGTCATTACGGGCATTGGTTTTTACATCATGGGTGGAGGGACTGGACGCCTGGATACATTGGAAATTTCCTCGGTGCCAGAACCGGGTCTCGTTACGCTAATGGCGAGTTCAGCCTTTTTTGCCATAGTCCTGTATCGTCAGCGAAAAGGTGTGAAAATAACGGTTTGAACCGTTGGGAGAAATCAAGAGATGTACAAAAAGCTCATCGTCCTCGTCAGTACGCTTCTATCGATGTCCATCGCGCCACTGGTGGCCGATCCCAGTCCCATTGACTCCGCCCGTCTTCGATTGACGACATCCAGACCAGCCAATATTTTTACGGAATCTGCGTCAGTCGTATTCAATCTGACCGAACCGGCGGGGCAAACCTACTCCTGGCGGGTACACGATTGGCAAGGCAACCTCTGCGCGGAAGGCGTCCTGAGTGAAGGAGAGACGGCGCTGCCCATCAAAAAGCTACCTCGCGGTTATTTTGAGCTGGAGGTAAAAAGTGAGACGGCTGTCCGGTGGGAACCGCCTATTCCCTTTGCCTTGGTGTCTGATCCGGCAACGCGCACGTTGAATGCCGATAGCCCTTTTGCCGTGGACTCGGCGCTGAGTTGGACTGCCAGCAAGGGAGTCAAGGGCACCAAGCTCGACCCGGAAAAACCGTATGAGGTTATTGCCGACATCGCCCAACTCAGCGGCGTCAGCATGATCCGCGACCGACTTGGCTGGTTCGAAACAACCAATCCCAAACCGGGCGTTTACGAGTGGGGTTCGTATGAAACCACGGCCGCCTTGCTCGCACAACGTGGGATCAAGATTCTCAGTCTGTATGAAAGTTTTCCCGAGACCAAACCTTCTCCATCCTGGACCAAGGACGGGCTCTACGACTTGACAGCGGTATACCAATTTTCGCAGGCGGCTGCGCGGCAATTTAAGGGACGGACAGTGGCATGGGAATTTTGGAATGAGCCGGATCTGAAAAGGAAAATTCCGGCGTGGGATTTCGCCGCTTCGCAAAAAGCCGCTTATCTCGGATTCAAGAAGGGCAACCCGGACGTTAATGTGCTCAATGGTTCCATTTCGAACATTCATCGCGCTGCAGGCATGTTGCGACTGCTGCTCGACAATGGCATGGGAGATTACTATGACACCTTTAATCTCCATACCTATCTGCTCCCGAAATACCATTCGCGCGTGATGCGTGAAACGCAGTCGCTCCTGACTGCATATAGTCTGGAAAAGAAACCGCTTTGGGTAACGGAAGTGGGCTTGGCCTACGAAGGAAATGGCGATGTGGCGCCGCTACAGGCCGGGTCGGATCGGCGCGAACATGGACCGGATCAAGCGAGAGCCCAAGCCGAGCGCGTCGTGACAACAGAAGTCACGCTACACGCCTTGGGTGCCCAACGGGTTTTCTTCTTCGTTCTGCCCGCCTTCAACGAGGCGAATGGAAACAAGGCATGGGGGCTGTTGCGTTGGGACTGGATGGTAAAACCTGGATTCGTCGCTTTGTCTAATCTGACGCATCAACTGGGTGATGCCCAATTATTGGGAGATTACACGCTCGGGACTGGTGTGCAGGCTTACTTGTTTACGCAATGCGGTACGGGCAAAAACGCTCCGCGCAAAGGCACGCAGACGCTGGTCATTTGGTCCAATGTGGACCGAACCATTTCCCTTCCGTACGCGGGAGAGCGTTTGGAATTGGTAGACCTGATGGGCAAGGTGTCTTCGCTTACTCCGGTAGAAAAAGGACAGTATAGCCTGCGGGTGGGACCATCGGCAGTGTATCTCAACGGGCTGTCTGGACTGACTCCCGCGACAGCCTTCGCGCTGGAGTTAAAAAACGAAAGGAAATCGTCGCTTACCGAGCTCTCGACCATCCTTCGCATTAAGCTGGGCCCGGCCTTCAAAACCCAAGCACAAACCTACGCTTCATTTCCTTCATCTCCTGCCGAGGCCGCAGTGGAAGTCTACAACTTCAGCGATGAAGCGATCACCGGTGCCGTCAAAAATCTTGGCAGTGGCTATGAACTTCAGGGCTTGCCCGAGAGGGTTTCCGTTCCCGCCCAAGGCACCATCTCCCTGCCCGTGAAGCTGGTTTTCCCAAAGGTGGCACCGATTGGCGCCACGATGGTGAAGTTGGGAGCGGAATTTCCCGGACGCAAGGTTGCCCCTGCGATCATACCCGTTCTGGCCGATCTTGCGACGGTCGCAGCACAATGCGAGGAGCGCACCATTCCGGCGATGGACGTTGGCTCCTGGATCAAAAACAGCTCCGGAAAAATGGATATTCAAATCAATGCGGCATCGGGAGAAATTACTTTTCCCGTGTCATTCACTGACAATGTAGACCGCTGGATTCATCCAGCCCTCAAGATTCCCAAGGACGCCCTCAACGGCGCTCTCGCCTTGAGCTTTGAAATCAGAGCGGCGCCCAAGTCTACAGAGTGCAGCGGCATGCTCGTACTTTCGGATGCGCGGGATTCCTCCCAGATCGTATACGGGGAGCAACCGGAAACATCGTTCAAGGTCAACGATCAATGGCAAACGATAACGATTGATTTTCGCAGCCACCCCATGGCCCTTCTTCCGGAACAGATCCGGCTGCTGCGAGTGGGATGTAATCCAAAGCAAAACAGCTATGCCTTCAGCCTTCGCAATCTGAAGTTTTACGTGGAAAAGAAACCGTGACGCATCCTTCATCCATTTGGGATTGGCGCGTATTTAGGAGCCATTCCCTCGGTGGCTTCACCTTGACGGAATTGCTGGTAACGATCGGTATCGTGGGAGTGCTGAGTGTGTTGCTCTTACCTGCGCTGGGAACTGTTTGGGCCAAGATTCAATTGGTGGCTTGTTCCTCAAACCTCCGACAAATCGGCACAGCCATGAACCTGTACGCCAACGAGCATGGTAATTATTTCCCGGAGGTTTATCCCGCCGAAGACACGACCTGGCGCTGGAAGCTGAAATCTTATCTGGGAATGCCGGAGAGCTCCATGGGCAAGTCGCCCCTTCCGAACGAGGCGGGTGTATTTGTGTGCCCCTCATTTAATAAACGCACAGCGCCCAATCGGGCGTATTCCTATGTCCTAAATGCCAAAATGACCAAGCTGCAAACCTATTGGCAATACAATCGCGGTAAAGTATCCGCCGCGAATACGATCATGGTGGTTGAGTTCAACGAAAACACCGAACAGTTCATCCAATGGGATGCGTCTATGGCCGCCAAGGGAATCTCCCGGCGTCATGTCGGAACGAATGCCAACTATCTGTTCGTTGACGGTCATGTCGAAGCACTCTCCGAAACTCTGACCGCATCGGACCCGCGCTGGTATAGCGCGCCGTGAATTTATGAAAATCATGCCAATCCATATCTGCCTGGGGCTCCTGCTTCTTTTCTCGTCCTCACTTCTCGCAGAGACACTTTTCGAAGAGTCGTTTAACAATACGGCCACACAGGCGGCCAATCACAACTTGAAGTCCATTGGCTGGTGCGGCTATGGCGGCGCGCAGGCTAAAGACCTCACCGAAGTTTCAGGTGCGGAACTGAATTCGCTGCTGATCGCATGGGGACGCGGCAACCCCGCCGATAGTCGTGGTTTTCTCGGTTGCATCATGAGCCGGAAGGAGCCCAATTTTGAAAACTATACGGCCATTAAAACGGGACTGGCCCTAAAAGCACCTCACACGATCTCGTGGCGCATGCACGCCGGAAAGGGACAGACCCTGCACGTCCGGGTCTTGATTCAGGTGGAAGGGAAATGGTACGCCAGCGCGGAAGTTTTTCAGGCAACCAGTTTCGGACTGGCGGAGGATTTTGCCATCGCTGATACGGCAGTCGTCGAAAAGAAACTCACCTACACGACGGACGTATTCGACTGGCTTGAATTTGCTCTCACGCCGGGGCAATCCATTGCGGTGGGAGGAGCTCCCTCCAAAGCCTTGCCTAAGTCTCCCATGACGGGAGTCGGTTTCTATCTCTATGGAGGAGGAACCGGACGCATCGATTCACTCCGCATTACGAACGAACTCTAACAAACTATCACCCCCTCTTATGTCAACTCATCCTGTTAGTGCACCGCTTCATCGCGGCATGACTTTTGGTTTTTACGCCCGCAACGGTTACTACGGCTCTCCAACGGCACGACTGGAAGTAGATCGCATGGCTTCACTGAACATCCAATGGATTTGCCTCGTGGTGATTGTCCTGCAAGACACCTTTGCCAGCACGCGCCAATACCGGGATTTCCGGCAAACGCCCGCCGATGACGAATTGCGCGAGATCATCGACTACATCCACTCCAAGGGAATGCGCGTCCAGCTTCGTCCCATGCTGGAATGTTGGGACGGGGCCCAGCGTATTCAGGTCTCCTTCCCCAATGAAGTGGAGATCATTCCAGGCAAGCCCATGAATCATTGGACTCGCTGGTTTGACAGCATGGTGGAGCGCACGCTTCATTATGCTTCTTTGGCTCAACGCTCCGGTTGTGAGGCGTACGGCTTGGACAGTGAACTCGATTTTACCGTGCATCAGCAACAGCATTGGCTGCGCGTGGTGTCCGCGGCTCGCAGTGTCTATCACGGGCACTTGACCACTGGCCATACACGGCATGTGGATTTCGTGAAAGTATTGCGAGATCAACCCGATCACTGGTTCCGGCAGCTCGACTCGCTTGGATCGAGCTTTTACACCCCGCTCGCGGACGGCCCCGGCGCTTCGCAGGAGCAAATGCTGGCCCGGATCGCGCCCGACGTAGACTATTACCGCGAAGCGGCCCGCCTTCTCGGAAAACCGTTTTACTTTGCCGAATGTGGCTGTTGTTCAACGGCTGGCGCCACCGCCAAGCCCTACGGGTGGGATAATCCCGGCGGCTACAATGGTGACGAGCAAGCGCTCTTCCTCGATACCGTACTCAAAGCCTTCTGGAATGAACCGTGGTGGATGGGCCTCTACTGGTGGAAGTGGGAAGAGCAGAATGACCGGCCATGGCTGCGCGATGATCCGCGCGGAGACAAGGGCTTCCCGGTCTGGAACAAGCCGGCGGCCGAGGTCATGAAACGCTGGTACGGCAGTCAGCCCGGTCGATAACCTTTCACCGATTCGGAGTTCAATGCCGGGATTGGGGAGAATCTTCAAAATTCCGGCCCATTGGCTGACCGCTGAGTCGCGAGTCGACCGGAAGGCTCGATCCGAGGGTCTGCACGTTTACGTACAAGCGCAGGTAATTGATAGAGAATGAATTGGCTTCAAAAGTGAGTTTTCACGAATTATAATTAGAAATCTACGCAAGTGGGAAGGTGTAACGATAAGCAGAGAATTGAGGCCTCAAATACTGTATTGATCGGGCCCCCTGAACCTGGTCCAGATTGAGTGAGAGGATTTAACCTGATTGACCTGCTCCCATTTTTTAGGCCAGGGGCAGAGTTATTTTCG